>JGI20157J14317_10004279_pt1 | contig 11065 bp, 9 predicted proteins | sample COG_07_FD_14317 | JGI IMG/M metagenome (IMG submission 14317)
GCCAAATAATATATTGATTTATCCTGCTCACGGAGCTGGATCTGCTTGCGGAAAAAATATGATGAAGGAAACGGTAGATACATTAGGAAATCAAAAAATTGTAAATTATGCTTTAAATGGTTCTTTAAGTAAAAATGAATTTATAAAAGAACTTACAAATGATCTTCCAAATCCACCAGTATATTTCCCATCAAATGTAAGGTTAAATCAAGAGGGGTATAATGATTTTGAAATAGTCTTAAAAAATAGCCTTAATCCTTTAAATGTTGAAAAATTTAAGAATTTAATGAATTTAGAAGATGTTATAATTTTAGATGTTAGAAATCAAAATGAATTCAGACAGGGTTTTATTCCAGGATCTATTTTTATTGGTTTAAAAGGAAGTTTTGCACCATGGGTTGGTTCAATTATTAAAGATGTCAATACTAAGTTGTTATTAGTTTGTGATAGGGGACTGGAAGAAGAGGCTATCTTAAGATTATCAAGAGTTGGATTTGATAATTGTTTAGGATACTTAGATGGAGGAATATCTTCATGGACAAATAGCAATAATTATGATACAATAGAATCTATTTCTGCAGATGATTTAAGCAAAATAATTGAACGAGTAAGTTTAATAGATGTGAGAAAAAGTGGTGAAAGATCAAATGGTTATTTATATAATTCAAAACATGTTTCTTTAGATGACTTTCAAGATCAAATAAAAGAAATTGATAAAAATAATAATAACTATATTCATTGTGCTGGTGGTTATAGAAGTATGATAGCTTGTTCTATATTAAAAAGAAACGGCTATGACTCGGTAATTGATGTTAAAGGAGGATTTTCCTCAATAAGAAATTCAAATTTTAAAATTATCAATAATGTATAAATATTTTTTTCTGTTACTTTTTCCTTTTTTAATCATATCTCAAGAAAACAACCAGGTTTATGAAGTCCTTAGTTATGATGATTTTAAAAACCAAATAAGTAATAATAAAGTTTTATTATTTGATGTGAGAACAATGGAAGAATATAATACTGGTCATTTAAAAGGTTCAGTGAATATTGATTTCTATGAAGAAGAGTTATTTAATAAATTTTTTAAAAAAGTTGAAAAATCTAAACCTATATATATATACTGCAGGTCTGGAAATCGNAGTAAAAAATCATCTGAAAAATTAAAAGAACTTGGTTTTGTTAAANTCTATGATCTTGANGGNGGATATAAAAATTGGATAATAAAAAGCAATTAGTTTTTTGTGGCAGAAATAATTAATGTTCCTTTCCACTCATTTTTTTCACCCTCTCTCCAGCTTACGATATTTTTAAAACCTGCCTTACTCACTATATTTTTCCACTCTTGAGTTGAAAGTAATGTCATAGTGTCAACATTGGTTTTTTCTGGCCAATTATGAGATGTTTTATTTTCATAATAAAAATCAATTCCCATTATAAATTTCCCATTCTTATTCAACCAATTTTCATAAATATTTGTTAAGACAATTAATGGATCTTTGAAATAGTAAAAAACTTCCATTGAATGAACTACATCTTTTTTCTGATTAGGTTTCCAAACAGAAATTTCTGCACATTCATATTTGCTTATTTTATCAATACGTTTAGCTTTATTAATCATTTTAATAGATCCGTCCACTCCTAAAGCACTAAAACAAGAATCCATTTCAGAAACCATTTTCACAACCCAACCGTTTCCACACCCAGCATCAATAAAAGTAAAATCATTAAGCCCTTTTAAAACATTATTTAACATAGCTTTTACAGACTTTGAATGGTTTTTTTTCATGCCATCATCTTTTCCAAGGTCTACCCAGTCAGAAAATATTTCAATTGGAGATTTTTTTGTCATATTTTTTTTCTAGTAAAAATAAAATAAGTCAAATAAAATAAAACTATAATTATTATTTCCCAGTTTACTATGTAGTAAGGCCAATCACCAAATACTAATGGGTTTTTAATATTAGGAGCTTCGTACANGTACATATAATTTGAANCCGATCCAATTAAAAAGTTTAATGGTAATATAATAATCATTAAAATATTTAAAATACCGAATGTTCTAAGCCANGAATACTTTGAAAGTTTATANTCTAGATTATAAAACATATAAAGAGGAACAAGCATTATTGTTCCATGACTTACGTAATAGCTTATATACATAAACCATCCACCATCATAATAGTTAAGTTGTGGAGTTAATATAGATATTAACCCACCAAGAAAGCCACAGTAAAAAAGAAATTCAAATACTTTTTTATTTATTTTAATAAATAGCATAGAACAAACAATTAGATTTGAAAATGAGCATAAATGTAGAGGAAGATCTTCTTCAATTCTCCAATTACCATTTATAGCATCGATTATGTGGTCATAACCAGTAGAGATAATTGCAATTGAACAGATTATTTTAATTATTAAAAGGTTTTTAGATTTATCTAAATTTCTTCCTAGGATCAAAATTATAATAAAAAGAAGTGCTGTTATTGCAATATTTCTTAAACCCTCATAAGAATTAAAATCAATAATATAATGAGGATTTTGTATTACTTCTATTATCATATAATTAAGTTAAGGAAAAAAACTAGATTTTTAACTTTAACAATCTAGCATGTTTTGAACTACTTTCGTCTTCAGATGAAATCCAAAAATTATTTCTATCTATAATTTTAATTGCCTCTACTTGTGTTTTACCAATTGGTATTTCATAAGTTTCGATTTGATGCTTTTTATTTTTCAAAGAGAAATCTTTAATAAGAATTAGGTAGTATTTCTTAAAATTAATAGTCGAAGTCAGGGCAAGTAATTTCAATTGATTATTGTAATCAGATCCAGTCACAATTGACTTGACATCTATTGATGAAATTTTTTTTGCTTCATAATTTCCTCCAGTTTTGGGAAGAGAATAAGCCTCGGTAATTTTTTTAAGTTTGTTTTTTGTAAAAATTATTAGATCATCATTAATAGAAACAATTCCCTCAGCATCATACTGTGACTTACTATATATAGTATTAAACTTTTTCTGTTCTGGATATAAAAAGTTTATTAACTCAACTTTTTCATTTAAAGATTTTTTAATTGGTATTTTAATTATTGATAAATTTTTTCTTGTATCAAAATTATTACCCATGTTAGCAACATATATAAACTCATCATCTTTTGTAACATCTTCCCAATCATTGTTTTTAACGCCTGTAATCTTTCTAGTTTCGACTATTTCCCCTTTTTTATTTAAATAATATAATACAGGTTCACCTCCTGAGTCATTGTGGGTAATCAACATATTGTCAATAATTTCTAAACCGGATGTTTCTTCAATTGTATTCGAAAGAGGGTAATCTTTTAAAATCTTTTGAGAATTTATAAATTGAATTTGAATTAACAGAATTAACGCCAATAGTTTTTTCATTTATTAATAAATTTGTTAAGATTAATTTAAGACAAATTGGTCTTTAAATTTGTCAAATAATAGTTTTAGATCTTTTGAATCCCTAACATTAATTTTATTTGATTTAATAAAAGATTTAACTTTTTTCTGAACAGACTTACTAAACAATGCTATAATAGCTTTTTTAGTAGATTTTAACTGACTGATTTTNTTATTTACAACTACGTTAAGCATATTTGCTTTTCTGTACCTTAAATTAGGTTTATCTTCAATTCCAGGTTGATATTTTGGTTGAATTGCTTCAACAAAATGAGATTTTAAAATTATAAATCTATCATTTTTAGTAATTAGCTCATAGAATTTAGAATTAAAAACAATAAATCTGTGATTCGCAAAAACAATTGACTCTGCCTTATCTGTAGATAATGCAAAAAAATCTTCTCCACTTTTAAATTCAAAATTGTCTTTTCGAATATTATAATTTACTTTAACCCTCAAAGCTCGTTCTGAATCAGAAAGTTTGATATTAGCTTCATTAGGAGTTTTGAAAAAATAGTAGGAACCGTCAATTTCACCGGAACTTTCTATTTTCTCTAAATTCACTTCGTTGATTATATTTTGTAGAAGTGCTATTGAATTGGTAACATTTCCTTGAGAATTTTGACCAACTAAAAAATTGAGAGGAAATATTAATAATAATATTATAATTTTACTTTTCATTTAGCCAAGATAATAAAACTCATCTATTAATTACATGTCAAAAATTAATTTCATTTTTTCAATTTTATTTTCATTTTTTCTAATTTCATGTGATGACTCTAAAATTAATAGAACAGATTTTTTTGAGATTGATAAAAAAGAATATTTAGATAAGCTCGAAGGCTTTTGGCTGGGTCAATCTATAGCTAATTGGACTGGTTTGATTACTGAAATGGATAAAATTGGAAATATTGGTCAAATAAAAACCGGAAAATTTTATACTAGACACAATTGGGGAGGCAAAGATGAAACAAACATATGGTCATCTGAAACTTCAAATAATGAAATAAATTTTGTCTTTAGAGAAAAAGGTGAAATATGGGGTTCTGATGATGACACTGACATTGAATACATGTACCAAGAGTTATTGTTTCAAAGTAATCAAACTATATTGAGTCCTCAAGATATACGAGACGGTTGGCTTAAACATATCAAAATTGAAGAAGAAAATTTTCTCTGGGTTTCTAATCAAAAGGCCTTTGATTTAATGAACGAAGGATTGCTGCCACCTAAAACTAGCGACCCGAGGTTTAATGAGCATTTTGATATGATAGATGCTCAGCTTACTACCGAAATTTTTGGTTTACTATCACCAATAAATTACAAATATGCTCTCAAAATGTCTAACCTTCCAGTGAGAACAACTGGTAGGGGTGATGCTGCATTAATTTCAGAGTTTTATATAATAATACATTCTTTAGCTTCCACAATTAATAAAAGTAAACCACTTGATAAAGAACTTATTAGAATTTCTGATTTGGCTAGTGAAATTTTAAATAATAATTCATATTCATTTAAAATGTATGACTATGTTAAATCGAATTTTGAATCTGGAATAACATGGGAACAAACACGGGATTCAATTTACCAAAGATATCAAGTTGATCAAAAAGATGGATACGATATTACATCAAGAAACTTGTATTGTAACGGATGTTTTGCTTCAGGAATCAATTTTGCTTCTAGTCTTGTAAGTTATTTCTATGGAAAGGGGGACTTTAAAGAGACTATTAAAATAGCAACTCTGTCAGGTTGGGATTCGGATAATCCTGCCTCAACATGGGGAGGATTGTTAGGTTTTATTCATGGTAAAGATGAAATTGAAAAAATATTTAATAAATCTATGTCTTCTACTTATAATATCCATCGGACTAGGCAAAATTTTAAAAACAATGGAATAGATGATTTTAGAAATATGTCTATGAAAGGAACGATATAGTGGATAATGTGGTTAAAAAAACAGGTGGAATTGTTGATCAAAAAAATAACAAATGGCTAATTAAAAATTAATTACAAATATCTTTCTAACAAAGATTTAGTTTTATAAATTCCGTCATATTCACCAGTAATTAAACCTTCGTATTCTATTCCAAAGTAGCCGTCGTAATCAAATTCTTTTGTAATATTTATTATTTTTTTAAAATCTATTGTGCTTTCCTCGCCATTAGAATCAAAATCATAGGACTTGGCACTAACAGCTTTTGCATAAGGCATTAATTCTTTCATTCCTTGATACTTGTCATATTCGTTAATACATCTACTAAAATAATTTTCTGGATCAATTTTTTCGATACAAAAATTTCCAAAATCAGGAAGAGTTCCACAATTATCTAAGTTAACATTTTTCATTACACTTGATAAAAATTTAGCATTTGAGCTAAGTCCTCCGTGATTTTCAACGATAATATTTATTTTGTCTTTTTTTGCAATCAAGCAAAGCTGCGTTAAAGATTTTGAAGAATACTCAATCCATTTATCCTTATTTTTTTCTCCATTTAAATTAACTCTAATGGAGTGACACCCTAAATTGTATGCCATTTCAATCCATTTTTTATGATTATCAATTGAATTCTGTCTTTTATTCTTATTTTTTGAAGCTAAATCACCTTCACCATCTACCATTATTAAGAGATTCTTAATTCCGTTATTTTTCGAATTGTTAAGTAGTGTTTTTGTAACCTTACTAATTGGTTTTGTTTCTAATTCGTTCCAGTATAAAGAGGAGACATATTCGACAGCTTCAAACCCCATTTCACGAGCTTTAATTGAAAAATCATAAGGAGACAATTCTTTATTTATTTTAATTGCTCTGTGAAGCGACCATTGAGCGAGAGAAATCTTTTTTCTAGTAATTTGTGATCCGTTGAATGCTAAACCTAACGTTCCAAGTGCTATTATTTGATTAAAATTTCTTCTTTTCATTTAAAATTTACTTTTCAATTTTCTTCCTGTTATCTTCAGAATTTGTATCAATTAATTTGTTGTAAGGATCAATACCTACTTCGAAAGGTTCATTATCTACAATAATCGATATTTTATTATGAATTTTTGATATTTTGTGTTTTTTAACATAAAGTTCTGTTTCATTTTCTTCACTATCCTTCCCAAAAATACCCACGTCAATATAATCAGCTAAAAACACAGAATAATCTGGCTTTTTCATATCGCTTGTTTGATAAGTTATGGAATCTCTTTCTTGTTCTCCATAAAATATTCTTCCTTTTTCATTGTTTCTGTATTTACTGACTTTAAATTCAATATCAACTTTATACTTTCCATTATCAAGTTTTTTGGATGTAGTTTCTACGACTCGGTTTTGATAAAGTGTAATGGTTTCAAACATATCTTTAATTAAATAACTTAAGGAATCCGGAGTAACTTCTTTGATATGGTTAACCATATCAATAGAAGTTGTGTAAGGTGGTTCTTGAAAAGCTACTTTTTTAACATATTTACTTAAAGCTTTATTGAGTGTCTTTTCTCCAATATAATCACTCAGAGCATAAAAAATTAAAGAGCCTTTTTGGTAATGAATATAGCCTTGACCATCATTGTACATAAGTGCATTTTCTCTTTTTCTTTCAAAAGTTCTTGATGTTAAATATTCATCTAAAGATCTTTTTAAAAATTTTCTCATTTTTTTCTTACCATTTACCTGCTCAATTACTTTTAATGAAACGTATTCTGACAAACTTTCAGAGAGCATAGTAGCACCCAATACATCAGCTCCTATTACTTGATGTGCCCACCATTGATGAGCAACTTCATGAACACTAACAAAGAAAGCGTAATCGTTACCTCCTTCTTCTGAATCGTCAACTTTAGCTATAAAACCAATATCTTCTGAAAATGGGACAGTATTTGGAAAAGATTGCGCGAATCCTCCAGCTGTTCTTGGGAACTCTATTATTCTTAGTTGTCTGTGTTGGTAGGGGCTAAAGTTAGTAGAGCAGTATTCAAGTGCTGCTTTCATACCCTTCATCATTCTATCTAAGTTATAATCGTGATCTTTGTGATAATATATTTCAAGATTTACATCATTCCATTTGTCTTTAGCAACTTCGTACTTTCCAGAATTAAACGCATAAAAGTTTAATATTTTACTATCCATTTTATAGTTAAAATATCTTCTATTTCCTTCAATCCATTCTTTTTGTAAATATCCAGGAGCTATTGCTATTTGTTCTTTAGAAGTACTAACAGTAGCTTCAAAATCAATCCAATCTGCATCTTTAGAAATGTACGTATTTCCAAGTGCTGTTGAATCTGATGGAAATGGTTTTAATTTATTAGGTGGAAGGTCATATTTTTCTCTTGTTTTGTCGTCCCTTAGCTCTCCACCGGGATATCCAAACGACGGAAAAGCTGAATTATTTAAAAAAGTTCCATTACTAACCACAGATGAATTTTTTCTAATAATTGTATTTGGCTTATTTTTTACTGTAAAAGATAATTTTAAACTATCACCTGGATTTAGTGCTTTTTTTAATTTGTATATGTCAAAATTATATAGAGTATCTTCAAGAACAAGGTCAGTTTCTTTATTGAATTCAAAAGTACTTATAGCATCGTTATGATTCAAAAACAAACTATCAATTGAATTTGATGTTTTATTAATCATTATGTAAGTTCCTGAAGCATTAGCGTCTAAAGTTTTAGGAAAAATATTTACATCAACCTTTACAGAGACAATTCTTGGTTGATCATAATTCTCATATTTTTTATATTTTTTTTCCCATTCTACTGTTTGTAATTCTCTTTCTTTTGAAGAAGTTCTTTTATTTAAAATATTTGTTTCATAATAAATATAACTACCTGTGCACAAAAACAGAACTAATAATAATCCTAAGAATTTTGGATATTTTCCTTTGAATCTTGAGTTTGCAATTGTAATTCTTTCTTTGAAACTCGAGGGTAAACCTCTGAAATAAAATAAATAAGCTAAAATGTAAAAAACTAGACCTAGAGATAACCAGTATACTTTATATAAAAAATATCTATATAAAGAACTTCCGTAACCGTTCATGTCTGAAAAAGCGTACCCAGTTCCTGAGTTGTATTTAAATATAGATTGTTCTACACCAGCTGCACCTAAAAGTGGTATGCCAATAAAAAGAAGGATCATTATAAATAACCCAACATATCTGTCAGTTATTAAAGTTTGAATAAGAAGTGCAAGAAGTGCCCAAATAACATATGAAATCATTGATAAACCAATTAATTCAAATAAATAATGACCAAATTCAAAATCATAGTATCCATTGTAAATTTGAAATAGTATTCCAGAAATCATTACTAAGGAAACTAAAATCAATTGCATTTTTATTAAGGCTAAAAACTTAGATCCTAGTAAAATCCAGTTTGGAGTAGGAGTAGTATCAATTAATTGATTAACATTAGACACTCTTGATCTATGTAATAAATTACCAGCGTATAAAAAAGTACATATATTGATAAATAAAGTAAAGGTAGCTCCTGCTTGTAGCATTTTCCATGTTCTTGGATATGTGGGAGTTCCAAAAACATTTCCTAACTCCGAAAGTCCAACTAAATTGATTAAAAGACTAATGATTACAATAATAATAAATGGCCAGCTTTTAACTATGAATAAAAAATCTATATTAGATAAATCCCATAGTTTATTTAAATCATTTTTAAAACTAAAATCAAGAGATAGTTTAGGTAGATTAACTTTAATAATTCCTCCAAAGTTATTTTTAATCATTCTTTTAGAATCTTTTTTACTAAAAGAAAAAGTAAAAGCATTTTGACTAAAACTAAAAACTTTGTAAATAGACAATAATATTAATGCTCCAAGGGATGTTATAATTAATCTATTGTAAATTAATAATTCACCAAGAGGGAGGTATAATTCGTTTTGCTCTGAAACAGTCCAGTATCTAGTATAATAAGCAACTGCGGAATTTGCAGAGGGATCAAGAATAGCAGCGAAAAATCTATTGTCAGGATTACTAGAAAGTCCTTGAAGAAGCCCTTCAATAATTACTATTAGAATTACACTAACAAAACCAACATAAACGTTTCTTGTAAAAGTGACCACTCCAAAAATTATTGAACTGTAAAGAAAAAGATTTGGAAGAATTACTATAAAATAAACGTCTAAATATGACTTTAAATCAAAAGGATTAACAATGTCTTGATTTGTTCCCGGCAATATTAAACCAAGAGGAGTACCTAGAAAAATAACTAGTATTATTATGTTAACAATAAAAAATCCACTTAAAAATTTTGCAGATAAGTAGTTGATTTTTGAAAATGGATAGGAATAGAGTATTGTATGTATTTCACTTTCATAATCCCTGCTTATGGTAGATCCAATAATAGATGGGTAAAAAAATATTAATAAAGAAGCGGGGGCTGCAAAAAGTCCTGCTATGCCCAATGGAGAATTTACTATTTTAGATGATCCTGTTGTTAATGTTATAAAATCGAAAATTCCTGCTGCAGCTGCAGAAATAAACATAGACAATAAAAAAAATATTATAGTGTATATGTAAAATGCAGGTCTGTTAAACCAATATTTTATTTCGTTAAAAAAGATGTTTAAGAACATGGATTAGTTTTAAGAATTATTATTTTGATCTTCTTTAAGTGCAATAAAATAAACGTCATCTAACTGAGGCTCTGCTTTTTTGAAATCAGTTCCAGGTTTTTTGTCTGAAAAAACTCTTATTGTAAGTGAATTGTCTACGTTGTAATTTGAAGATAATATATTGAATTCGTCTTCAGCGCTTTCTAAATCATCTCTTTGAACAGATTTGGTCCAAATTTTGTTTTTCAATTCATTAGTTGAATCTATGGGTTTGACATGTCTAAGTATTTTTCCACCATTAAGGATTGCCATATCATTACATAGTTCTTTTACATCATCAACAATGTGAGTAGAGAAAATTACAGTACTGTTAGTACCAACTTCTCTTAAAACATTTAAAAAACGTTGTCTTTCTGCAGGATCTAACCCAGCAGTTGGCTCATCTACAATAATTAACTCTGGATTATTTAGTAATAATTGTGCTATCCCGAATCTTTGTTTCATTCCTCCGGAGTATCCAGAAACATTTTTCTTTTTGACATCAGTTAAATTGGTAATTTCTAAAAGTTTATCAATTAAAATTTTTCTTTCTTTTTTATCTGAAATTCCTTTAAGTTTTGCAAAATAGTTTAGTAATTTTTCAGCTGACATATTTGGATAAACTCCAAATGATTGAGGAAGATAACCTAATGTTTTTCTGAGAGAAATTTGATCTTCAATAACGTTTATATCATTAAAAGTAATTGAACCAGTATCAGGTGATTGTAATGTTGCAATGGTTCTCATCAATGTAGATTTACCAGCTCCATTTGGACCAAGTAATCCAAACATACCATTGCCAATTTCTAAACTCAAATTGTCCAATGCTTTTACTTTGTTACTATATGTTTTTGTAAGATTTTCTATTATTAAACTCATGTTAATTTTTTAAGATTTCAAATATACTACTTTATTCTACATACTTTAAAGAATGTTTTTAAATAAACTTAATTCACTACTTTTAAATAAAACATCAATTATGATCCAATCATACAAACAAAAAATAAATCTTGAGGAAAAATACGATGCTATAATTATTGGATCTGGAA
>JGI20157J14317_10004291_pt1 | contig 11048 bp, 12 predicted proteins | sample COG_07_FD_14317 | JGI IMG/M metagenome (IMG submission 14317)
CGCGGCAGATAGGTGTCCATATCGTCTTCAAAAACGATAGTGACCACAGAAAGCCCGAAGCGAGAAATTGAGCGTATTTCAACGACTCCGGGAAGGTTTGCCATCGCAACTTCCACTGGATACGTTACAAACTGCTCAATGTCTTCCGTGCCCAAATTTGGGGCTTGGGTAATGACCTGTACCTGGTTGTTGGTGATGTCCGGTACGGCATCCAGTGGAACCTTGGTTATGCTCCATAGCCCAACAAAAATGAGGGCGAGGGTGAGCAAACCAATGATCAATTTATTATTGATCGAAAATGAGATAAGCTGATTAATCATGATAAATTTCTTGTTAAAAGGAATGGAAAAACTTCTCTCCGGTAGACCGAAAAGAAAACATGAATAGGTCGTCTTGATCAGCTGATCAAGCGCGGATTATTAACAAGAAATAGAGGGAGGTCCGCGATGCGGAGTATGCGCCAGAAAAGGCGAAGAATAGAAGTCATTAACGTCTGGTTGAGGTGTAACCTCAGAGTTGTCCTCGTAAAAATCGAAAAGTATCGTCAAGATACTCGCAAACTGCACCTTCAAGCGATCATTGAGCTTATTGTTCTCGGTCTTGGGCAGAAAAAAGAGTTGATCACCTTCCGAGCCAGGGTGCTCGGTCTCAATCAACACACACACCAATAAATCGATTAAACCTTCGTCATGATGTCCGTTATGCGAAATGTGCGAATGGTCATCTTCACCATGATGCTCATGCTTCATGACATGAACATGCGATTTACCCACATTACCAAATGTATGATGGCAGTGAGGTATAAGCTCGTGTGCAAAACTAAAGGTGTAAACCAATAGCAGCATAGATGATATAAGCGCCTTTTTCAGATGCACGAGGCAAATGTAGAGGAAAATGAATTTCTCGTTCTAATTGAATTTCGAGAACTTCCTTGATGAGAGATAAACCCGCTTTAACACAGTTTATTCAGCCACTGTTACAAATCCTGTTTTCAGAGACATCTATGCACCTCTCGAAGGCTTTCTGATTAATGGAGGGGTCAATCTTAGACTTTAGGCAGCTGATGAAAACAGTATTCCAATAACACCAAAGATTAGTTATTTAAGCAATTACTTAAATATCATTTTACCATCTTTGGACAATGGATCTGAACAACTCATGCATCAGGGTTTATGCAGACACTGAGCTGATAGACAATTGCAAGGAGGATTTGAAATCGATTACCCGACAGGTTAAATCAGCTGCCGAGGTATATTCATTACTTGGCAATGAGACACGACTAAAATTGCTCTACACGTTACATAGCCGAAACCAGATGTGCGTATGTGATTTAAGTGATGTCTTGGACATTAGCATTCCAGCGGTTTCACAACAGCTTAAAAAACTGAGCGAAGGCGGATTGGTCAGAAAGAAACGAGTTGCTCAAACTATATTCTACTTCCTGGACGAAAAATGTGTCGATTACTTGGATAGGTTCATTGAACATAACAATCATGAAGCAGCTAAAGTCTGAGAATAACCATACAAGCAATATGCTTTCGATTGCTGGATTGACAGCGGCAGTTGCTTCGTCTCTTTGCTGTATAGGGCCTTTAGTTGCTCTATTGAGTGGAGTTTCTGGAGTTGCAAGTACTTTCTCATGGATCGAACCTGTGCGGCCCTGGTTGATGATTGGCTCTGGCCTGGCATTAGCTTTTGCTTTTCGAGAGGCGTATAAGCCAACCGCTGTGGATGATTGCAATTGCGAGGTGCCAGCGAAGAAGAAATTCTTTCAAACCAAATCATTTGTGTGGACGATTGCTGCTCTATCGGTTGTGATGTTTTCCTTCCCATATTATTCAGGCGCTCTGCTTCCAGCTCCATCATCGGAATATGTGTTTGCTAATTCGTCAAATCACCTAAAGGCAACGATAAATATTGAGGGCATGACTTGCACTGGCTGCGAGAATCATGTCCAATCAGCGCTTTTATTGACTGGAGCAGTTGACTCAGCATCAGCAAATTATGAGATGGGTTCAGCGTTCGCAACATATGACCCTGAGCAAATAAGCCCAGAAGAGTTGAAGAGAGCGATTGAGGTTGAAACAGGATACACTGTAACCGATATTAAAATTAAAGACTGATGGACGTTAGGATAGCTTTAGAAACGACCCTTACTTGTCCTGAATGTGGACATCAAAAGTTGGAAACTATGCCAACGGATTCTTGCCAATTCTTCTATGAATGCGAGAACTGCAAAACTATACTCAAGCCAAAAGCGGGTGATTGCTGTGTATACTGCAGTTATGGAACGAATCCTTGTCCACCTATCCAGGAATCAGGCGGCTCTGGATGCAATTGTTAGGACAGGCTTTTTAGCCTCAAATGCCCCTTATTTGTACCTTTTTATATTAACTAACTGATTTTCAGTCAGCATTACTTTTTGTATCGGAAAGTAATTAGGTGATGGCCTATTGCTAAACCACCACCTTAATATTTAGACGTTTGAACTAAGACAGCTCTGTTCGTCTTAATGACATCACCATAGTGCATCCAATCTCCATTTCTACATGTTCGCCATCGTGTTGTTCCATCAGAAGCTCCAGCGATCTTTTCTCCGCCTTTAAATCCTCCATTCTGCCCTCGAGATTAATCCGATTTGCTGAATCTAAAGGATCGGAATCGTTTAGCAAGTCCTCTATGAAGCGCATTTTCTGCTCCAGAAACCCTTCTAGAAGTTTCCTTGCTGTATCTAAGTCGTAGGTATTGTCAATTAGCCTTATACTGTGTGATGCCATAATTTCATGAGTTTGATTTTATTGACCTTGACCTAATGAATATCCTCTTACTCCATCGAATTCATATAGATTCTCAGTTTTTATAACCTCAACATCAGATGAAAGTGCCTTTGAAAGCAAATCGACTATCGCGCTAGACGAAGCTGCAGATCCATTTTTAACTTCATATCGGCATCTCCAATGATCGGTACAAAATGTCTCTTCAAAACCTTCAGGCCAAACTTTCACACCTCTATTTGTGATCATACTTAAGCTCACATCGTTATTGAGTTGAGTTAGTTTCTCGGCAAGCTCATTAGCATTTGAACCAGGCCAATCAACGAAAACATCTACTCCTTTCAGAACCTTGTTAGAGCGCTTTCTGCGAACATACTTGGGCATAGAAAAGCTGACTCCTTTTTCATATTCAGTAGACTCGAGCATAGTCGGTTTTTGTCCTAAATGAGCAACAACAGCATCGGCAAACTCTTTGGTTCCGACCAGTTGCTTGCTTGATCCTTCTTTGTAAATGTCTTTGGTATGAATTCCTTTCTCAACCACACAAGACCATGCATTATTGATGCTTTCAGCCACATCTTGCTGACCAATATGATTCAATAGCAAAACAGACGCCTTAATTAATCCTGTTGGGTTTGCCATATTTTGTCCTGCGATGTCAGGAGCAGATCCATGAATGGCCTCAAACATCGCACATGTCTCACCGATATTTGCAGTTCCGGCCAATCCCACAGAACCAGAAATCTGTGCAGCTACATCAGAGATGATGTCTCCGTAGAGGTTAGGCATGACAACAACATCGAAAATTTCAGGAGTATCTGCTAAACGAGCCGCGCCAATATCTACAATCCAATTCTCAGACTCTATATCCGGATATTCAGCCGCAATTTCTTTGAACACTTGATGAAACAAACCATCCGTGTGCTTCATGATGTTGTCCTTTGTAAAACAACTTACTTTTTTACGGTTATAAAGCTTCGCATATTCATATGCATATCGCACAATCTTTTCGCACCCGGGTCGGGTGATTAACTTTAGGCATTGCACAACCTCATCAGTTTGCTGATGCTCAATACCAGCATATAAATCCTCCTCATTTTCTCGGATTATTACCATATCCATTTTAGGATGCTTCGTTTGAACAAAAGGATGAAAGCTCTTGCACGGTCTTACGTTAGAATACAACCCGAGACTCTTTCGCATAGTCACATTCAAACTCTTATACCCACCACCTTGAGGAGTTGTAATTGGGGCTTTTAAAAAAACTTTATTACTTCTAATCGAATCCCAGGCTTCTTTTGTAATACCGCTGGTGTTTCCTGATAGATAAACCTTTTCACCTACTTCAATAATATCATACTCTACGCGCGCTCCTGCCGCCTTCATAATACTCAGAGTGGCATCCATAATTTCTGGTCCAATTCCGTCACCTTTAGCTACTGTGATTTTTTGCATCTATAATTTGTTTGTTTTGTGCTGCAAATCTGTTTCAAATTTTCATATACTTTTATTTATATACTTAATGCATATCATAAGCAAAGTACATGAGTAGCGAGTTGAATCATATCGAGAATTTCTACCTCAGTCAATCTGAAGAAAATCAAGCTTGCTTGCAGCGAGAAAAATTATTAGAGAACTACATCAAGAGATTACCGAGCACTGGAAATATGGTGCTCCATTTTTCTATTTCAAAAAGAAAATGATGCTCCGTCATCTTGCCACAAGCTAGGTTCTTGTGGCAAGATGACGGAGCATCATTAATTAATAAAAACATGAATTACTTGATCAGAAAGTCGAGAGTATGCAGATTTACTTGGATTGGTTCAATCGAAAAGGCTTTCCGAAAGGTACATTGGGCACCCATCTTTCACTGGTATTGACACTGAAAAGCAACGGTATGGAAGAAATCATTCATGGACTTAAAAAGGTGGCTCATAATGGCTGACTATTCGCCTCCACTATTTCATAGAAATGCTCATCTAGCAACCATTCTACCCAATAAGTTCCGACCTTTTAATCGCGCTTCATTCATTAGAAAAACAATTTCTACACCTGACAATGATTTCATTGATGTAGACACTATCCAAAACGGGGCAAAAACGGCCATCATCTTGCTGCACGGATTGGAAGGAAGCAGCCAGTCGCTATACATTCAGGGAATGACTGAAGCTTTGCGATCTATTAATTGTGATATACTCTGCATGAATTTCAGAGGCTGCAGTGGCAGAGTCAACAATTCCTTTCAATCCTATCACAGCGGTAAAACGGACGACTTGCGTACCATCTTTGATGCTTTTCGTACTTACGGATCAATCCACCTTATAGGATTCAGCTTAGGCGGTAATGTTTTACTAAAATATATGGGAGAAAAGAAAGCAGATTCAAGGGTGAAAAGCTGCATTGCCATAAGCACTCCGGTTGACCTTGCTGGTTCATCAGACGCGCTGAATAGCAAAGAAAATACCTTGTATCTCACTCGCTTTTTAAGGCAACTGAAACGAAAAGCCATAGAAAAGGCACAGCGCTTCCCAGAAGATAGCCTTCAAATACAGCAACTTCGTTCAGCTAAGAATTTTCTAGACTTTGATAATCTCTACACTGCTCCAGCACACGGATTTATTGATGCAAAAGACTACTATGAAAAATCCAGTTCCAAGCAGTTTCTAAAGCTCATCGACAAACCTACACTGATCATCAACGCACTGAACGACAGCTTCCTATCACCATCGTGCTATCCTGCGGAAGAATGCAAAGAAAATGAGCACCTGACCCTTCTTACTCCAACCTTTGGCGGACATGTAGGTTTCGCTTCTGACACTTTCATGAGGAAACTATTTTGGCACGAACAAAAAGCCATTGAATTTATAGCCAACTTTACAGCGTGAATTTTAAAGAACTCGGACTTAACGAACAATTGATCGAATCCATCTCATATATGGGATTTGACCAAGCCACGCCCATTCAAGAAATGGCGATACCTCAAATACTCAACGGCAAAGACCTTATAGCTTGTGCCCAAACGGGAACTGGAAAGACAGCCGCTTTTATCTTGCCTGTAATTCACCAGCTGCTAGAAGGGGAGCGAAACCATATTATCAGCACTGTAGTTATTGTACCAACAAGAGAATTGGCGATCCAAATCGATCAGCAAATACAAGGATTCAGCTACTTTACTGATATCGCTTCGATTGCCATTTATGGCGGTGGAGACGGTGACAACTGGGAAGAACAGAAAAAAGCCATCACCAACGGTGTTGACATCATCGTGGCAACTCCAGGAAAGTTTATCGCTCACTTAAATATGGGTTACATGGATCTAACCAAAGTTGGACATGTTATTCTGGATGAAGCGGATCGTATGCTCGATATTGGTTTCCATGATGATATTCTGCGCATTTTCAGCTACATGCCCAAGCAAAGGCAAACGCTGATGTTTAGTGCTACCATGCCATCAAAAATCCGCGATCTGGCATCGAAAATTCTTAAATCACCCGAAGAAATAACGATCGCCATTTCAAAACCGGCTGAAGGGGTTTTGCAAGCGGTTTATTTGTGCTATGACACGAAGAAGGCGGAATTCATCAAGTGGCTGATTGACGATAAGCCCTCCTGTAAAAGCATCATCATTTTCAGCTCTACCAAGAAAGAAGTGAGCGACACCGTGCGTACACTGCGCAATAAAGAATACAAAGTAGAAGGCATCTCATCTGATCTGGTACAAACGGAGAGAGAAGCGGTATTGAACCGATTCAGGTCAAAAGAGACGCGCGTTTTGGTGGCAACTGACGTTATGAGTCGTGGAATCGATATTAAAGACATCAACCTGGTAATCAACTACAACGTTCCCAGCGATGCAGAAGACTATGTTCACCGCATCGGAAGAACAGCACGTGCTGAAACTACTGGTATTGCCGTTACATTGGTCAATCCTGAAGATATGTATAAGTTCTTGCGTATCGAGCGATTGATCGAGCGAGAAATATTGAAAGTTGCTATTCCTGAGCATATTGGTGAAAGTCCGAAATGGAGTCCAACGGCAGGTGAAAAGAAAAATTTCTCTAGAGGAGGAAAAGGAAAGAAATTCTTCAAAAAGAGAAACTAGTATTAGATCTCACAGATTCTATTCGCTTATGTCGTTTAACAACCTTGGCCTTCCCAATGCATTACTAAAAGAAATTGCATCTGAAGGATATGCTAAACCATACCCTATTCAAGAACAAGCCATTCCTGCCATTCTGAATGGAAAAGATGTGCTCGGTATCGCAAAGACAGGCTCTGGAAAAACGGCAAGCTATGTGTTACCTATTCTCATAAAGCTTCAACATAAAGCTGCTCCAAAAAACAGACATATTCAAGCCTTGATATTGGTTCCAACACGCGAGTTGGCTTCACAAGTATTTGAAACCTTCAAATTATTCTCTTCAGCCTTGCCAACTCCAATTAAAAGCTTGGCAGTGTTTGGTGGTGCATCCATCAATCCGCAAATGATTCAAATGCAAGGCGCAAGAGTGCTCATCGCAACTCCAGGTCGATTGATTGAACTGAAAGAATCCAACGCAATGAACTTGAGTGAAGTGGAGATTATCGTTTTAGATGAAGCAGACAAGATGTTGAACTTGGGCTTTAGAGATGAAATGGATAAGATTCTCTCTTACTTGCCTTCAAAACGACAAAATCTTTTATTCTCTGCTACCTTGAGCAAAGAGATTCAAGGGATCAATCGATTGCTGTTAAATGATCCGATTGAAATAAAGATTGAAAACAGCGAGGGCAGCATAGAGCTCATTGATCAAACTGCTTACCTCATACTGGACGAGCAAAAAGGACCTTTATTGAGGTATTTGCTCAAAACAGAAGCTCTAAAACAAGTGCTAATTTTCACCTCGTCCGTTTACAAGGCAGATCAAGTAGCAGAAAAATTAACCAAAAACGGATTTTCCGCCCAAGCTATTCATAGTAAAAAAAGTCAACGTGCCAGAAATGTGGCATTAGCCGATTTCAAATCAGGAAAATTGAACGTGTTGATTGCGACAGATTTACTGTCTCGTGGAGTGGATATTGATCACCTTCCAGTGGTTATTAACTATGAATTACCTCGATCTCCGAAAGACTTCATTCACCGCATTGGGAGAACAGGACGAGCTGAGTCTAGAGGTTTGGCCATCACCTTTATTACGAAAGAAGAATTGCACCATTTTAAGGTAATCCAAAAAAAGATGGGCAAATGGATCCAATTGACCTTCACGGATGAGCTCGATCTTAGAGGATTCTGACCCCGGTTGCATTTCATATTTCGGCTATTCATCCCTCTCCAGCCGCTCAATAGAGATAAATCCATAAAAATCAGGTACCTTTGCCGCCTAGAAAAGGATAGCTTTAGGTTATCTTATTATAGCCTAAAGTAAATTTTAAACCAAAAACAAGTAATGGCGAGATCGCAAGAAACCTTTAACAAGAAAGAAAAAGAGAAAAAACGTCTTAAGAAAAAACAAGATAAGCTACTTAAGAAAGAAGAAAGAAAAAACAATTCTTCCGGTGGCGGACTTGATAATATGATCGCATGGGTTGATGAAAATGGTCAAATTGTTGACGAGCAACCAGATCCGACTAAAAAGAAAGTTGAAATTGATGTAGAGAGCATTGAAGTGAGCGTTCCTAAAAAGGAAGCGGAAGAAGAAATGCCAGCAGAGCGTAAAGGAAAAGTTGAATTTTTCAACGAATCCAAAGGGTTTGGCTTCATCAAAGAAACCGATACTCAAGAAAAATACTTCGTTCACGTAAGTGAATTAATCGATGCTATCCAAGAAGGTGACAGTGTTGAATTTGAACTCGAAAGAGGACCTAAAGGAATGAACGCTGTTCGTGTAAAGCGAACTTCATAGCCTTTCCGGCATAGAATGGATCCTGAAAAAGACTACGCTAAAGTAAACAAGGCGCTTTGGAATAAAAAGACCGCCTTTCATCTGCCTTCAGCGTTTTACGACAATCAACGTTTTATTGACGGCAGATCATCCCTCAACACGATTGAATTAGACCTTTTGGGAGACGTGAAGGGTAAACGTATCCTTCACCTGCAATGTCATTTTGGGCAAGACACCATATCATTGGCTCGCATGGGCGCAACAACCGTAGGTGTTGACCTTTCAGATGCTGCTGTATCCGAAGCAACTAAACTGGCAACACTAACAGACGCAAATGCGACCTTTATTTGCTGCAATGTTTACGACCTCCCCAATTTTCTTGATGAACAATTTGATATCGTCTTCACAAGTTACGGCACCATCGGTTGGTTGCCTGATTTAGACAAATGGGCCGGAATAATTGACACCTTTCTTAAACCCGATGGTCAATTCATTTTTGCAGACTTTCATCCTGTGGTGTGGATGCTCGACTCAGGCTTCAACAAGATAACTTACAATTACTTTAAGGATGAGGCCATCATTGAGAACAAGGAGTCTACCTATGCCGATGAAAATGCCGACATCAATTTAAAAGAAATCACGTGGAATCACTCAATAGCAGAAGTGCTTACTTCACTTCATGATGAGGGTTTTAGCATAGCTGCATTCCGAGAATTCGACTACTCGCCTTACAATTGTTTTAGCGACCTAGAAGAATTTGAACAAGGAAAATTCCGTTCCAAAAAACACGGGAATAAACTACCAATGGTGTTTGCCTTCAAGGCCCTCAAGCCTTAAAACAACCCACTGATATTTCCATTTTTGTCGATATCTATGCGCTCTGCTGCAGGTTCTGAAGGCAGTCCAGGCATACGCATCATTTCCCCCGTAATGGGCACCAAAAATCCAGCACCAGCGGCTATTTCAATTTCGCGGATGGTTAAAGTGAAACCAGAAGGCCTTCCGAGTAGATTGGGATCATCAGATAGTGATTTCTGGGTTTTAGCCATGCAAATTGGCAAGCCTTCCAGACCTAAATCTTTGATCTTTTTCAAGTCTTTACGAGCACTTGCTAACATCTCAATACCATCAGCCCCGTATATCTTTTTGGCTATTTGTTCCATTTTAGACTCAACTGAATCTTCCAACTGATAAGTGGGTATAAATGCACCAGCACAAGAATCAACTGCGTCAGAAACCGCTTTAGCCAATTCCTCGGCCCCTTTACCTCCTTCCCCCCAAACATTGGCTAGAACGGCTTTTACTCCAAGTCGATCACACGCATCCTTTACCACCTGAATCTCATCTTCGGTGTCGAATGTGAATTGATTAATCGCCACAACGGCCGGCACACCAAAATTCGCTGCATTTTCGAGATGCTTCTCTAGGTTAGGTAAACCTTTTCTCACAGCTTCTGGATCAGACTCATTCAACTCTTTTAGTGGTTTACCGCCATGATATTTCAAAGCTCTTAGCGTAGCGACCAGCACGATTGTTTTAGGACTTAATCCCGCTGCCCTGCATTTAATATCTAAAAACTTTTCGGCTCCTAAATCAAAGCCAAAACCAGCTTCCGTAACCACATAATCACTCAACGACATGCCCATTTTAGTCGCAATTACTGAGTTTGTTCCTTGGGCAATATTGGCAAAAGGACCACCATGAATGATTGCCGGGTTGCCTTCCAAAGTTTGAACCAAGTTGGGTTTAATAGCATCTTTCATCAAAGCAGCCATCGCTCCATGGGCATTCAAGTCTCTTGCAAAAACAGGTTGCTTATCGAATGTATATCCGATAAAAATATTTCCCATTCTGGTTTTCAAATCCTCCAAATTCTCTGAAAGGCAAAGAATTGCCATAATTTCAGAAGCTGCTGTTATATCAAACCCCGTTTCACGAGGAACCCCCATGGTTGTACCTCCTAAGCCAACAACAATCTTGCGTAAAGCCCGGTCATTCATATCCATCACTCTTTTCCAAGCTACCGTTCGAGGATCCAATTTTATCGTGCTTTTCTTGTTCTGGATGGTGTTATCAATGAGGGCAGAAAGCAAATTGTGAGCCTTTTCAATGGCTGAAAAATCACCAGTAAAATGAAGATTGATATCTTCCATTGGAAGAACTTGACTATCTCCACCACCGGTTGCTCCTCCTTTAATTCCAAATACTGGCCCCAATGATGGTTCACGAAGTACAACAGTTGTTTGCTTACCAATTCGATTCATCCCCTCAGCTAAACCAATCGAAACTGTTGTCTTTCCTTCACCAGCAGGCGTAGGAGAAATAGCCGACACAAGAATCAAATTCGAATTTTGCAGTTTACTTTCATCGATATACGTTAATGGCAACTTGGCCTTAAAACGACCATAAGGTT
>JGI20157J14317_10004292_pt1 | contig 11039 bp, 10 predicted proteins | sample COG_07_FD_14317 | JGI IMG/M metagenome (IMG submission 14317)
CCAAAACTGAAAATTCAAATCAAGCTTCAAGGAAGGATGTCAGTTCATTATCAAGATAATTTAACCCAAGCTGCATGGGAGGGATCTACAACAAGATCAAAAAAGTGTTATTCAGTAAAAGGTGGCTCAACACTTAAAATATCAAATCCTAAAGAATATGACTTAAAAGATGGAAATATTGAGGATGGTTATATAAATTTTGCAGTTCTTATTTTCTCATTTACATCATTGGAGTTTTTGCATTTAAAAAGCTCAGGGCATAGAAGAGTCATCCACACTTGGGATGACGATCTTATTTCATCTTGGCTTGTTCCTTAAATATTGATTAATATATTTTAAATATAGTATATTCGTATAGGTAATCATTTAATCAGTCTTCTTAACAAAGGAAAAAAAATGAAAAAATATCTATTTTGCAGCCTATTTATTTTATCTTCTTCAATCATCCTTGCCGATGGTCATATGGACGCAAGGAAAAATGCTGACATGAAGAAGTACGAAAATAATTTTGCTTATTTATCAACATATACAATCCCTGCTGGTTCAAATCCTGCAACTTTATCCAAAAGCCTTTTAAAAAATGTTGAGCAGTTAAAAAAAGATGGATACAACAACTGCGGCCTATTGCGTCATGCTTTTGGTGGAGATAGAGCTTTTTATAGTTATTGTTATTTTGATACATGGGAGCAATTTGCCAAGATTAATGACAATGCTGCGGGCTCGGATGTAAGGCAACTTTATGGCGATCATGACGATAGGTTAGTATCAGTTGATAAAAAAAATCTTGGTCCTTCTAAATATTTAGTCATGGCAACTTATTCTTTTGGACCTTATTTAACAATAGGGGAGAGAGCAGAAAGAGCGCAAATAATTTTTGATATATATGATGAGGGTTTTGGTGGATGTAATATGATGTCACATGTATGGGGACCAGGACTAGAATGGCAAATTGTTTGTGGTTTTGATAGCTATACTGAATTTGCTCAAATAAACAAAAAGCTCCAGCCTTTAACTGCAGTTCTAGTGAATCAAAAGTTAGATATATTAAGCCACTCTGATGATATTATGATTCGAGTTAACTAATTCTAAACTAAGTACATTTGAGCTGGTTTTCGCCAGCTCTTTTTTTTATGGCGCCCTCTGCAGGAATCGAACCTGCAACTAATCCTTAGGAGGGATCTGTTATATCCATTTAACTAAGAAGGCAATAAACACAATTAAAACTCTTAATAGGAATATATTAAATTAAAGAACATTTAATGAGTAGTTCTACTAATACTAACGGATATTTCCCTATATAATGACTTTTATGAATATTACATTGCCGGATGGAAGTGTTAAAGAATTGCCTAAAGGTTCGACTGGTTTAGATATTGCAAAAACCATTGGCCCTGGATTGGTAAAAGCAGCGGTCGCTATCACAGCAAATGGTATTCAAAAAGACTTAAGTGATCCTATTGAAGAAGATTCAGAAGTTTCTATTATCACGATAGAATCCGAAGAAGGTCTTGAGATAATGAGGCATACTCTTACTGCACAAGTCCTTGCTAGAGCAGTTAAAAATTTATACCCAAAAGCAAAACTAGCAATTGGACCTACTATTAAAGATGGTTTTTACTATGATTTTGAATTTGAAAAGCCTATTTCACCTGAAGATCTAGTTAAGATAGAAGATGAAATGCAAAAAATTATTGCGTCAAGCTCAAGCATAACCAAAAAATTACATTCAAAAGCAGAAACTTTAAATGCATTTACTGAAGAACCTTATAAACAATCTATAGTAGAAAGTTCTGATCAAAAAGATAATTTTCAGATTTATTACCAGGATGACAGAAATTTTTTTGATTTATGTAAAGGTCCGCATTTACCAAGCCTAAAACATATTGGTTCTTTTAAGCTCACCAAATTAGCTGGGGCTTATTGGAAAGGGAATTCAAAAAATAAAATGTTAACAAGAATCTATGGAACTGCATGGAAGAATGATAAAGATCTAAAAGCTTATATGTTGTCTCTTGAAGAAGCAGAGAAAAGAGATCATAGGAAAATTGGTAAAGAGCTCAATTTATTTCATTTTCAAGAGGAGGCTCCTGGTATGGTTTTTTGGCATCCAGACGGGTGGATCATTTATAGACTCCTTCAAGATTTTGTTAGAAAAAAATTAGATGCTTGTGGTTACAAAGAAATTAATACACCGCAGGTTGTAGATAGAAAATTATGGGAAGCATCAGGTCATTGGGATAAATACAGAGAGAATATGTTTATAACAGAAATTGATGAAGAACACGCTAATGAAAAAAGAACCAATGCTTTAAAACCAATGAATTGCCCTTGCCATGTTCAGGTTTACAACCAAGGACTTAAATCTTACAGAGATTTACCACTAAGATATGCTGAATTTGGCTCCTGCCACAGGTATGAGGCCTCTGGAACCATGCATGGACTTATGCGTGTAAGAGGATTTACTCAAGATGATGGTCATATTTTTTGTACAGAAGATCAGATTGAATCTGAGACAAAATCATTCATAGAATTATTATCAGAAATCTATTCTGATTTAGGGTTTGGTTCATTTGATATTAAGTTATCAACTAGACCTGAAGTAAGAGTGGGATCTGACGAGGTATGGGATAAGGCTGAACAGGCCTTAGAAAATGCTATAAAAAAATTAGGACTTCCTTATGAGCTTGATGAAGGAGACGGTGCTTTTTATGGACCCAAGTTAGATTTTGTTTTAACTGATGCTATTGGAAGAGAGTGGCAATGTGGAACTTTCCAAGCAGATTTTAATCTTCCCGGAAGGCTTGATGCAGAATATATTGGCGAAGATGGGTCTAAACATCAACCCGTCATGATACATAGAGCTGTTCTTGGTTCTTTTGAAAGATTTATTGGTGTGCTTATAGAAAATTATGCAGGCAAACTTCCGCTGTGGCTTGCACCAACTCAGTTAACAATTTGTTCGATTACATCTGATGTAAATGAGTATGCTCAAAAAATTCATAATCGATTAAAAGAGTTAAATATTCGCTCTAAGTTGGATCTTAGGAATGAAAAAATTAGTTACAAAATCAGAGAACATAGTAATGCAAAAGTCCCGAATATTATTGTCTTAGGAAAAAATGAAGCAGCCTCTGAAATGATAACAGTAAGAAGGCTTGGCAGTTCTGAAAATTTTTCTTATTCACTTGAAGAATTCATTGATCAAATTATTAAAGAGGCATCACCAAAATAGATGAATTCTTTATTTGTATATCTAATCAAGTTATACCAAAAATTTATCTCTCCACTTATAGGGAGTTCATGTAGGTTTAATCCAACTTGTTCAAACTATGCAACTGAAGCTTTTAAGACTCATAATTTTTTTTATGCTTTTTATCTTAGTACAAAAAGAATTTTAAAATGTCATCCTTATGGTTCTCATGGAGATGATTTTGTACCTAAATAAATAGACAAAAATATTTGTAATTATTGATTTTTTCCCTTAACCTACGAATATATAAATTAAAACCTAAGGGGGGTTTTCGTTATGTCATTACGTATAACTAAGTATTTCTTATTATTACCATTAACAATTTCTTTATTTGGTATCAATTTGGTTGCTCAAGAAATAGAGGAAGTAATTGTTACTTCAACTAAAAAAGCAACATCTGTTCAAGATCTAGCTCTTTCAGTCCAGGCTTTAACTTCCACTGATATGGTAGAAGCACAAATTACTGAAACTGAAGATATGGCTGAGTTAATACCGGGCTTTATTCAATCTCCAGGTATTGGTTCAGGTACCAATGTTGGTATAAGGGGTTTAATTGGAACAGCAGTTGGAGCAAATACAACAGCTTCAGTTCAATCTCATATAAACGGACTTCAAGTAAATAGTTCAGTATTCACAACCATAGGATTCTTTGATTCATCGCAAATAGAAATTTTATCTGGACCTCAGGGAACTCTTTTTGGAAGAAATGCAACAGGCGGTATTATTAACGTTACTACAACTGCTCCAGAGCATAACTTTGAAGGTTCAATGAAGTTTGATATAGGACAAGGCGGTCAAACTAGAATGACCTATGCTCAAAACTTTGACCTAACAGATAAATTAGCAGCTCGTTTAGCTGTTCAATCTTATGAAAAAGATGGTCAAATTTATAACATTCACACTGGAAACAATATCGATGATAGAAGTACAGAGGATTACAGAATCTCACTTAATTACGCTATAAATGATACAACTGAAATAGATTTCATTCATCAAGTACATAGTGCTGATGATAATAGATCTCATTTTACTGCAAACCGTTGTGAAAGAGATCCGTTTTACGGGTGTCTTCCTTGGGAAGAAGGTCAGCTAAATGCACCAGGTTTTTATCTGGTTCTGTAGATGGTTTATTTGGAATTCTTGCCCAAACTAATAATGGTTATGATGAGTATGCAAACTCTATCTATCCATCATCAATTGATGAAGTTAATAGAGACTTTGACCCTCACACAAAGCAAACATTTGATTTAACACAAATAATTCTAACTAAGCAGTTTGATAATTTTGAATTAAAAGTTAAAGCTTCAACATCTGATAGAGATTATTTAAGAACAGGTGATGTTGACGGTTCAGTTGCTTCAGAAGGATTTACTTCAGGAGTTATTAACGCCATTATGAATGGTGGAGTTAAAGCTGCTACAATTCCTGCTTTAATGGGTATGGGTTTATCTCAAGCTGATGCTACAGCAACTTATGATGCTGCTGTTGCAGCAGGCGGAACTGCTACTATCCCATTCTTTGACAATGACAATAATCAATTTACTATGCCTCTTGGTCTACCATGTATTGATAGCGTAGGAGAGTGGAGTGGCTCATACGAATGCTCTGATGTTGTAGAAACTACAGACCAGGTAGAAATTAACTTGGTTTCAGATTTTGACGGCCCAATTAACTTTGTGGCTGGTCTTTTTGCTTGGGAATCAGATAACCATAATACTTTCTACACTCAAACTGCCAGTTATAACGTTTTAAGAAGTTTTGATTTACATCCTATGTCAAACTACTTTGCTGTTGGAAATGGTTCTTTACCGGAACTTCAAGGGCAAGGTTATGGTGGCCTAGCATTCTTTAATGAATTTGTTGGTTGGGCTAGTAGCGCGTTTACCGAAACATTTGATATTGCAAACCCAGCATATGTCGCTGAAAATGTAGGTACGGCAGCTTGTACAGCTGCAGCAACAGCTGCAACCTGTGTAGAGTTTGCTGCAACAGACTTAGATTTTGAAACATATTTACTTACTGTTGAGAGCTTGCTGCCTAATACATTTAAAAGAACTCTACCTATGCAATTAGGTGGATTAATTCAGGATAATCCTGTGATTCAAGAAAGTGTTGCTATTTACGGTAACCTTTTTTATGACATTTCAGATGATACGAGATTAACCATTGGTTACAGAGCTAATGATGATAAGTACGATGACTATTCTATCAATGCTCTAGGAGATGGCACGAACCCTGATTATGTATACAGCCCTGTATACGATCTATATACATTTGCTGGAACAGTTGAAGCATCAGATGCTGCCTTCAGAACAAAAGGTTCAGATACTGCAGAAACATTTAAGCTTGCTATTCAGCATAATTTAAATGATGACATGATGGTATATGCCTCACTATCTACAGGTAATAAGCCTGGTGGATCAACCCCAGATCAGTATGGTAATCCATCAGTTTTTGCTCCAGAAACCGTTGATTCATTTGAATTAGGTCTTAGATCAATCTTAATGGATGGCAGATTACTAATGAACTTAACTGCTTTTTCAATGGAATTCCAAGATGCTCATACATCTCAGGTCGTAGGCTCAGCTGCTATAACAAACAGCTTGGACTACACACATAATGGTTTAGAAGGTCAAATGAAGTTTTTTGTAACTGAAGCAACTTCAATTGACTTCAATTTCTTAGCTCTTGATTCAACAATTGATGAAGGTGAGTCACTATTTAACCCGCTTAATCCAAATGGCGCTACTGAAATACTTGATATATATGTTATAGGTGCAAGTGATTATGATGAGAATGGTGATGTTATAACAGGATCNGATACTGCAAGATGGATTGCAGCTTTACAAGCTCAATATGCAGCTACAGGCGGAATGAGTCAAGATTTACTTGTACCACAGCCTACAACTGGTGCACTATCTAATTGTGCAGTTGCTGCAGCGGTTGGAATGGATTCATTAGGTTTATGTGCTACTGCTGGTTTTATTGGTGGTACTGCTGCTTCATACGCTGCATTACTTACTGGTAATCCTGCTGCAGGTGGTTTATTGCCATTCTTGATGTTTGCCTTAACAGATGCTGGAATCATTGCTAACTATCAAGGTAGAAACCTATCTGCAGGAAGATGGGTTGCTGACAGTGATGCTTTTGCTGGACTTCCATTACCATGGTTAGCAGCTGATTATTTAGTACCTTTAGGAGGAACAAGAACTCCTTTTACTTCAGAGCTTGATTACAACATTGCTGTAAATCATTCAATGGCTGTTATGTCAGGTATGTTAGACCTTAAGTTAACTTACTCTCATAAAGGAGATAGTAATGGTGACTTGTTTGATTCCCCATTAACCTATACTCCAGATCAAGACTATCTTGATTTATATGGAAACTGGACTCCAAATAATGGCGATTACTATGTAGGTTTTTATGTTAAAAACTTAGAGGATAGTAGACACCTTGCAGGATCAAGAACAACCTCAGAAATGGTTGGCGGACCTGCAAACCTATACTTCACTCAGCCTAGAACAGCTGGGTTAACCTTTGGTTTAAATTTCTAATATAGGTATAAATTTAAAAAGCCCAGTTATACTGGGCTTTTTTTTATGTAAAAATAATTATGTTTTCATTACCTTACAAATCAGATGTTATTCATGTTACTCAGGACATGTGTGATCACAATGGCCACATGAATGTCACTTATTATTACAAGCTGTTTGATAGTGTTTATACCTCTATGTATATTGAAAAATTAGGCTTTGATGATGAATATTTACAAAGCGGGTTTTCAACCTTTACTCTTGAAGATAGTATTAGATATCTAAAAGAATTTAAACTTAATGATCCAATTCATCCATCTTTTTATTTAATTAATGTTAATAAAAAATTATTACACTTTGTAGGAGTATTGCAAAATAAAGAAGGAGAACTGGCGGCTATATTTGAGACTGTTTTAGGCCATATTAATCTTAGTGCAAGAAAAGTAACAGAATTTGATGATAAAAGACTAAATGATCTCTTAGCTTACAAAGAATTAAATACAATTAATGAGCAACTTCCATTTGAGTTAAGGTTAAAAATAAAAGATTTGTAGATGTTTGTTAATTTTAAAAAGGTTTTATTTTTTATATGCTTTTTTATCTCATCGATATATGCAGAGACTTTAAGTGTTATGACTTTAAATGTTGAAAATCTTTTTGACACATTCGATGATTTAAAAAAAGATGATAAAGCATTTTTACCCATAGAGAAAAAGTTAACTGATCAACATATTAATCAATGTAAACGAATTAGGGTTATTGATTGGAAAAATGAATGCCTTTATCTTGACTGGAATCAAGAAGCAAAAAATGCAAAATTAGCAAACGTAGCTAAAATTATTCTTTCATATAAAAACCATGGTGCAGATGTCATTGCACTTCAAGAGGTAGAGAATATTAATATTCTCAATGAGTTATTTATCCTTTTAAAACCATATGGTTATATTGGTATATCATTACTAGAAAATACTGATAGAAGGGGTATTGATGCAGCATTCATTTCAAAATATGAAATTAGAAACCCCAAACTACATAAGTATAAAACTTCATTTAAAGATAAAACAATTAGAGCAAGACCTATATTTGAAATAGATTTAGTTTTTAATAACAAAATTATAAAATTTTATAACTTGCACTTACCATCTAATTTTTATCCAATTGAGGTGAGGATTAATTCACTTAATGTCCTAAATGAGCTTGCTAGTAAACACAGTCATCCATCTATTGCTTTGGGTGATTTTAATATCTCATCAAAAGATGATCATAAATTTGAGGTATACAAAAGCCAAGAAAAGAATTGGTATGTTGCTCACAGAGAAGGTTGCAAGACATGCAAAGGAACATATTATTACAGCAAGGATAAAACATGGAGTTATTTAGATAGTATTTTGGTTTTTAAAGACAGAAACATTGAATTTAATAAAGCTAGCATCAGCGTATTAAGAACGCCTTTAAATGCAGATATTTTATCAGGAAAACCTATGAGCTTTGATCCAATAGAAAAAAAGGGGGTTTCAGATCATCTACCGATGGTTGCTGAGCTTGTTATTAGTTATTAATTTTACTATTAAAGAATTAACAATTATTAATATTTTTTTTCAATCTTTCAATTTTAAGTTATAAAAGAATAGCTCAAGCTCTCCAACCACCCCTATCAAATATTCTTAAATAGGTGAGCTGATCATGTTCTGAGAGATTTATAACTTTACAATAATCTCCAGATTGAACGAGAACAACATCTCCAGCAGTCAAATCATAAGAGTCTTTATGCTCAACTCCATAAGATGGATCTGAGCCATGACCTTCATCAGAGTTCATATATTCTACGACCTCCATCGAGCCTCTGCCATTAGTTATTACATAAACAACATCTGAATCAATTAATTTGTGACCTTGTGTAGATTTACCTGGTTGTATAACAGTCTTACTAGCTATAACTCTTTCTAGTAGATCATTAGTCCAGACNGCATAGTCTTCATTAACATTGTGTGGGGAGCCGCCAACTCTAAAATTATTATATTTTTTTGCCATAGTTTTTTGTTTTTCTATAATTATAGTTATTTAAATAAAACATGCTAGTAAATAGTGTCACGGTCTGTTGTTATTGATGGATATAAAATATAATGATAACGCGCTTTTTGATATCAGCTTGCCGGCGCTAAAAAATAGGCTAAAGAGAACATATAATTATCTTCTCTCAGTTGATGTTTTAATATTTAATTAATTAAGGAAACATTATGAGTAAAACATACACAAACCCAGAAACCATTGGACTTCATGCAGGATGGAGGAAAGATGAAAATACTAATTCAGTAGCAGTGCCAATTCATCAAACTACCAGTTTTCAATTTGACGACACAGAACATGCAGCAAACTTATTTGCTTTATCAGAGCTTGGCAATATCTACTCTAGAATAATGAATCCAACATGTGCAGTTTTAGAAGATAGGATAGCTGCTTTAGAAGGCGGAGTAGGAGCTTTGGCAGTTGCATCTGGTCAGGCTGCTTCAGCTTATGCAATTCAAAATATAGCAAAGAATGGTGACAATATAGTTGCTTCAGCTCATCTTTATGGAGGAACATATAATCAGTTTAAAAATGTTTTTTCTGACATGGGTATTGAGGTAAGGTTTGTTGATCCTTCAGATCCTCAAAATTTTGCTAATGCAACTGATGATAAGACTAGAGCATACTATGGTGAGGTTTTACCTAATCCAAGTTTTAAAGTATTTCCAATATCTGAAGTAGCGGAAATAGGAAGGCCTCTTGGCATTCCTTTGATAGTTGATAATACAGCGGCTCCAGTTATTTGTAAGCCATTCGATCATGGCGCAGCAATTTTAATTCATTCAACAACAAAATTTATTGGTGGTCATGGAACATCAATCGGTGGAATTATTGTTGATAGTGGTAATTTTGATTGGGAAGCTTTTCCAGAAAGACAGCCTGCATTGAATAATCCTGACCCATCTTATGGTGGTGCAATTTGGACAGAAGCAGTAAAGCCTTTAGGTCCAATTGCTTACATACTGAAAGCTAGAACAACTATTTTAAGAGATATGGGTGCTGCTATGAGCCCATTTAATGCTTTTATGTTTATTCAGGGTCTTGAAACGTTAGCTCTTAGAATGAGAGAGCACTCTAGCAACGCTGAAAAAGTAGCAGAATATCTTTCAAACCATGATTCTGTTGAAAGTGTAAGTTATCCATCACACATGGAAGGTTACGCAAAAGAAAGAGCAGATAAATATCTATCGAAAGGTAATGGGGGGCTTATGGGTTTTGAAATAAAAGGCGGTATAGAGGCAGGTAAGAAATTTATCAATGCTTTAGAGATGGTCTACCATGTTGCAAACATTGGTGACTCACGAAGCTTGGCAATTCATCCTGGCAGCACAACGCATAGTCAGCTTAATGAAGAGGAATTATTAGCTGCTGGTATTACACCAGGCTATGTAAGGCTTTCTATTGGATTAGAGCATATTGATGACATCATTGCTGACTTTGAACAAGCTTTAGCAAAGATATAGAATAATTTTGAGTCAAGAATTAGTTACTTATATAGTTCTTGGCTCAAAAACTAGGCTTAAAGAGACGAAACTGCCTGTCAAAAATAAATACGAAGAGTATCTTCGTCTTAATTTTGATTCAAAAGAAAATATAGTTAAAACTCTTGATGACTTGATTACTCTATCTAAGGGTAAGTTGATTGTATTACTGCCGCCATCTTCTTTTCCAAATACTCAAGCCAAAGAGGCACTTAAAAAAATAGCTTTAATAGGCTTGTCATCCTGGGGATGGTTTGAGTTTAGTTTAAAAAGAAAAAATTTTTTGCAAAATGTAAAAAAGATTAATACCTTAATAAGAAGTATTCCAGATCTAGAACAAGGAATTTATTTTTCTAAGAGTTTATATTTTTCAGTCGGAGGAATTGGATCATTTAACACAGCGCCATTCTCTGAAATTGCAAAAAGATTATATTCAAGAATTGATCCGCAAAAACCTCTTTCACCACTTATAATAAGAACAAAAAATCTTACACTAGATTTATACAATGCAGCCAAAAGTTAAAGCAACAAATCTAAGCTATAAAATTAATGAAAAGAAATTATTTCAAAATATTTCCTTTGAGCTTATGGCAGGAAAAGCTATTCATATACAGGGAGATAATGGTTCTGGTAAGACAACTCTTTTAAAAATTATATGCGGCTTAACAAATCAAGTTAAGGGTGAAATAGAAAAAAAACTTGATAAAC
>JGI20157J14317_10004296_pt1 | contig 11036 bp, 10 predicted proteins | sample COG_07_FD_14317 | JGI IMG/M metagenome (IMG submission 14317)
TAGAAAACAAGCTCCCATGAATATACATCAATAATTTTTGCTGCTACTAAAAATCCAAATACAGTGCCGACAGAAATTCCACTATTTGTTATTGCAATAGCCCTTGTCCTTTCATTGAATGGTATCCATCTGGCATATAGTGAATGCCACGAAGGAAATGTTATACCTTCTCCTAAACCCATCAGAATCCGGATGAATATTAATAGCCAGAATCCACTATATGCAAAAGCTGGAGTAATAATGGTAAAAATTGACCAAAGGAATACTCCATAGGCTAAAACAATTTTGCCTCCATATTTATCAGCAAGATATCCTCCAAGGGTCATGCTAAACATATAGCCAAAATAAAATGATCCTAATATTAAGCCAACCTGAGATTCAGTCCAGCCAAACTGTTCTTGCATTGGAATAATTGCAACAGAGATATTTACTCTATCGATATAGCAGATAAATACTGCAAGAAACGACATAAAAACTAATTTAAAACGCTCAGGAACTATCATAGGTTAAATAATATTAACCTATAAAAGTTACTTTTGCTTTTTGAGTCTTTTTATAAGATCTTTTAAATTTAAATTTCCTGGTGAACCTGGTGATGAATTCATTGGTTTAGAGGATATTGCTCCTTTTTCATTTTTAGAGCTCTTAATGCTATTGTAAGCATCTCTAAAAGCCACTCCTTTGGAAACTAGATCATAAACTTTATCAGTCATTCTCATATCATCATCAATAAATTTTAGTGATTGTGCTTTATTAATATCTATACTTTTAATGAGATTTGGAAGGATGCTCATAGTTTTGATAGCAATATCAAACCCTCTAACTAGACTCCTCTTAGTTAGTTGAAGGTCTCTATGATATCCACTGGGAAGTGATATTAGGTTTTCTAGTTCAGATGCATAACCAGCTATTATTGAATAATTTGCTCTCATGATCTCAATAACATCAGGGTTGTGCTTATTGGGCATGATTGATGATCCTGTTGAATACTTTTTATCAATTGATAAAAGGTTAAATTCTTGAGATAAGAATAAACTCATATCCCAAGAAAATTTTCTAATATCCATCATAGGCTGTTTAATTGCACTAAGAATTTGTGTTTCATATTTACCTCTACTATTCTGAACATACATACTATTTAGCTGCAATCTACTAAAATCTAAATCATCTTTAGTAAACTCCCTGTCTAGTGGGAGATTTACACCATAGCCTGCAGCAGTTCCAAGCGGATTGGAATCTATCCAATTATATGTAGCATTTATAAGATCATGATTATCAATAAATGATTCAGCATAAGCAGAAAACCAAAGGCCCCATGAAGATGGCATGGCTCTTTGAAGGTGTGTATAGCCTGGCATGGGAATATTTTCATGTTTAATAGCCATATCCAAGAAAGAGGTAGCGATCTTTTTATTTAAGCTATTTAATTCTTTTAACTTATCTTTAGCAAAGAGTCTCATAGCAACAGCAACCTGATCATTTCTGCTCCTTCCTGTATGAACTTTTTTTCCTAAGTCACCATGAGCTTCTGTAAGAAAAAATTCTATTGCTGAATGACAGTCCTCGTATTCGTCAGTAAGAATAAAATTATTAGACTAGGTAATCCTTTTTTAACTTTTTTAGGGATCTTAATAACTTGGTTAATTCGCCTTTCTTTATTAATCCAATATTGCAAAGTGCTTTAATGTGAGCAGATGTTGCATCAATATCATATAACAATAATGATCTATCAAGCTCAATATCCTCTGCAGCTAAAAATAAGCTAATTTCTGAAGATGGGACTTCTGAATTAGTATTCCATATTTTTTTAGTCATATTTAATTCCTGTTAGATTATTAAGATTACATGAGATATTTAAGTTTTGTATTGCCTGAGTTGCCGCACCTTTAAGGAGATTGTCTATAACACAACATATTGTTATATTTCTTTTTGATTTATCGATAGAAAAACCTCCAATAATTGCTTGGTGGGTTTTTGCAACATTATTTATCATAGGCTCAGCTTCAATCACGCTTACAAGGTTTTTTTCTTTGTAATAATCTTTATAAAGTTTTATCAATTCTATTAATTCTATTTCTCTTGAAATCTGTATATGCGATGTAATTAAAATACCTCTAAAAAAATTAGCTACATGAGGACTAAAAAATGTTTTGCTATACCCATGCACTCTCACCTCTCTCTCATGAATATGATTGGTTAATTTGTAAGGAATAATATTATTAGCAAGATTTTTAGAATCATTTTTATCATTTGGAGATGATCCAGCCCCGCTGAATCCTGAGATACCTACCGCAACTAATTTATCTTTTACAAGATTTATAATTGGAGCTACTGATAGCTGCATAGCAGTTGCATAGCAACCAGGATTAGATATATTTACATTAAGATCATGATCATGCACTTCTGGGACTCTATATGCCCATCTATCTTCAAATCTATGATCAGAACTTAAATCTAAGATAATTATGGTTGAAGAAACCTTTCTGATAGTTTCTACATATTTATATGACTCGTTATTTGGTAAGGCTAAAATTACAATATCAATATTTTTAAGATCCATATTGTTAGTTGAAAGTAATGAGTATGATAAATTTTTATTCTTTGTATAGTTGGGCACCTTATCCCCAAAGGAGCTGGAGGAGAAGGCTTGCTTCAATAGGAAGTTAGGATGATCATTGATTAGCTTTACTATTTCCTGGCCCACGTAACCTCTTCCACCAAGAAGAGCAATATTAAAATTTTTAATCATAAATAATTGTCCTAGGCTGTTTTGATGCAAACTCTATACAAGATATCAATTCATCTAAATCATCTATTCCTATCCAAAAAACATGCCATTTACCTATTTTTTGAAACCCATCAGCAGCATCTTTATAAAATTTATTTATGGTATTTGAAGACTTAGATCTCCAAAAAATCTTCTTGTTTTCTTTAATCATTTTCTTCCACATTGCATTGCCAAGACCCTCGCCCTTTGCAGATGGAATTACTGAAAATTTATCCATATAAGTCACTTTATGGTCATTTGATAANACAATTGCAGACCTAGCACAGTCACTAATTAAGTAACTCTTCGCTCCATTTTTAAAATAGTCTTCAATAAGACTGCCATTAAAAGATGATTCTAAGATATTTTTTAAGGTTATGGTTTGATCCTGATCGACTGACTTAAAGGTGCTTATGCTATGGCCAGCTTTAACTAAAGTTCCAGAACCGGCATCAGTGAATAGTTCTTTACTTAAATGGAGGGGAGTAGTTATTGATACAGAGCTTTTAGACGGCAAAATATCAGTTAATAATTTTATTTGCTGAAGTTTTAATTTCATTCCTGAATGCAACCAGCTTTCTTTCATTAATTGCTCATAATCATCATTGATATTTATATTGGTGATTAATTGATTATTTTCGTTAAATATTCCGCCAACTTCAGAGAGAAAAATAACTTTATCAGGCATGATTGATTTAGCTAGCGCCATTGTTGCCATGTCAGCATTTATATTTACATGCTGCATACTTTCCGTTTTGCCTAAAGGCGATATTACAGGAATAAGCCCTTTTCTTATGGCTTCTTTAATCTTGGTGATTTCTACACCTTTAACATCTCCTACAAAACCCAATCTATCATTACTTATCTCACAGCTAAAAATATTATCTGTAAATGAAATAGCATTAATATTGTTCCTATTTAGCAACTCAACTAAATTATTATTTTCATCAGTAAAAACTTTTACTGCAGTCTTTAAAACCTTTTCAGAACTTACCCTTTGTCCATCTATAAAAGAAAAATCAATTTTTTTTCTTTCAAGCTCTTCGCTGAGCATAGGTCCGGCGCCATGCACAATAATAGGTATAAGGCCAACTTCATTAAGAAACCCTATTGAAGAAATTAAATTATCTACGTCATTTTTAAGTATTGCTCCGCCAACCTTAATTAGTGCAAACCTATAATCATCAGAAGAAAACCTTTCTATATATTTTCTTATTTCCTTCTCACTACTCATACCGCTGAGAAGTTTTATGAAAGTATTTTTTGTATGGGTCTTATTCATTATTTATTTTTATTAACATCTGCCCATGTTGCCGTACTCTGACCGAGTAGCTTTATGAACCCAGTTGATTCGTCTGAAGTCCAAGATGCTGATTGAGCATAAACTGCATCACTTTTGACAAGCTTCTTTTTTGCATCTACTCCAACAGCATCAGCCCTTCCAGCGGTTAAATTAACCTCCACTGTTCCACTAACAGAAGATTGAATATCTTCAAGAAAGTTCTCAAGGTTTCTAGATAATGGATCAAAATAGAACCCGCTATAGACTAATTCCACCCATTTTTTTCCAATAGTAGGCTTAAAGTGGTTCTGCTTATCTGTGAAAACTATTTCTTCAAGCGCTTTATGAGCTTTCTGAAGAATTGTTATACCTGGAGCTTCAAATAAAATTCTACCTTTGATTCCTATAATTGTATCTCCAGTAAAAATCTCCCTTCCTACACCATAATTGCCGCCTAATACATTTAAATTTCTTAGGAGATCTGGTCCATTTAAGGCCTTGCCATTAACTTTTTTGGCCTCACCTCTTACAAAATCGATTGTTATTTTTTTATCTTTCTTTGGATACTCACTTGGCTTTCTACATAATATATAACTTTGATCAGATGGTTGATTCCATTCATCTATTTCAGAGCCTGAAACTGTAGCACCCATAATATTTTCATTTACGCTATATTTAGAACTTAAAGATGAAACTTTAAAACCTCTTTCAATAAGATAGTTCTTTTCATNCTCCCTAACATCCTTAGTAATGTTTTGAATTTCTCTAATGGGNGTGATAGTTTTAAAATTTCCAAGAGCTTGAATAGACANATCGAACCTGACCTGNTCATTACCCATTCCCGTGCATCCATGCGCAATATTTTTAGTCTTTAATTTTTTACATAAAGANACAGCTTCTTTAACTATTAAATACCTATCAGAACAAAGGGCTGGATATCTATCTTGATATAAAGAACCTGACCAAATTAAAGGTTTTATAATCTCCTTCCATAAAAGCTTGTCTATATTTTTATTAACATGCTTTTTTGCGCCAAGCTCTAGGGCTCTTTTTGTTATTAATTCCTGTTCTTGCAATGATGTTCCCCCAGTATTAATAAAAATAGTGTGGACCTCGAAAGCCTTTTTCAAGTAAATATGGAACACAAAAACTTGTATCTAGTCCGCCTGAAAATGCTAAAACAATTTTTTTCATTTCTCTTCCTTTAATAATTTTGTTAATAATGATTTTTGTACATGCATTCTATTTTCTGCTTCTTGAATAGCTACGCAGTAATCAGAATCCATGACTCCATCGGTAGCCTTAATATTTCGTCTTAGAGGAAGACAGTGGCTAAATTTTGCATTGTTAGTCATCGCCATTTTTTCTTCATCAACAATAAAATGTTTGTATTGATCTCTTATGAGCTTTTCTTCTTGAGGATTTCCATAATAATTCAGAGACCCCCAGCTTTTTGCGTAAACAATGTCAGCATCTTTATAGCCTTGGCTAATATCGTGCGTAACCTCGAATGAAGCCCCGTTTACTTTACAATTTTCTTTAGCTTGGTTTGTGTAACTATCATGAAGTAAATAGTCTTTACTTGGACAAAGTAATTTTACGTTCATTCCAAATTTACTAGCAATTAATATTGATGAGTTTGCAACTGCTGTATTCAGTGGTTTTGGATGATATGTCCAAGTGAGTAAATAATCTTTGCCAGAGAGATCTCCTAATTCTTCTTGCATTGTTAAAATATGGGCAAGCTCCTGACATGGATGTGTAATTGTTTCCATATTAACAACTGGAACAGAGGCGTATTTAGCAAAACTATTAATAACATTATCAGACAGATCGTCTTCTAAGTTTCTAAATTTAGGAAATGCCCTTATTGCTATAAGGTCACAATATGAAGATAGTACTTTAGCAACTTCAATAATGTGCTCTTCGGTCTCTCCATCCATAACCTCATTTAACTTAAATTCAATTGGCCAAGCATCTTTTCCAGGATGAAGCACTACTGCAAGACCACCCATCTCCTGAATGCCAATCTCAAAACTTGTTCTAGTTCTCATTGATGGATTAAAAAACAATAAAGCTACAGATTTATTTTTTAAATTATTTTGGAACTTATTAACTTTTAATTCTTTTGCATAATCTAAAATATCTTGCAAGTCAGACTTTGACCAATCTTGTGTAGAAATAAAATTTTTCATAATTACCTTTATTTAAATAAAAAAAAACCCAGCACAAGCTGGGTCTAATTCACAATAGAAGAGACCCAGCTATATTGCCGGTACCCGTCTTGGTTGTGTGTTTATGTTAATCATCGGAAAGATTATATCTATAAATAAAACTTTGTAAACAGGTTAAAAACTCTATTTTTTTATCTTTAAAGTTAAGTGCTTATGGAAATTTACAATTGCTTTTTCAAAAAATCCAAATGTGAGATGAGTATTAGCAGCTGTGGTAACGGTCTCTTGGATTTTACGAGCAGCTTCTCTATCTTCACTCTGACCTGACTCATATACAAATTGGGCATCTCTTTTTGCATCCTCAAGAGTTGTGCCCTCGCCATCTTCTTTATCGTTAAAAACAAGATAGCTAATTGTTTTCACACTTGAAGGAGTTAGAGGTTCCATTATCGTTAGACTAGTATGTTTGGATAGAACGGAAACGCTTGCATTAGGAAAAAGATGAAACACTGAGGTAGCAACCCCATTGAGCTTTCTTTTAATGGGATCTATCTCTCTAATTTTTTCTATTCTTTTAAAAGGAAAAATAACTCTTGAGTTTGGGCCATCGGTTTCAACAATATTGATATTGTTTAGGCCATATGGGTAAAACGTATTTTTGTGAAGTGATTTTATATGGTAACCCTCTAATAATGTTTCTGTGAGTAATTTCCAATTTGTTTCATCTGTAACCTCACCATGATCAAACAACTTTGATTTAGCTCCAAAAAAATTAAATGAGTTTTTAAAAAAATCATTGTCTATTGCTCCCTCTTGCTGAACATAGACTATGCCTCCGTTTTCAGCCGCACTTATCTCAACGAGACCATTTTCTGCATTATCTAGGTTTGGAAATCCATCTTGTCCAGGTACATTTTTCAATGTGCCGTCTAAGGCATATGACCATGCATGGTAAGGGCACACAAAAGCTTTCTTCTTACAACCACTTCCACTTGCAACCTTCATTCCTCTATGCCTACAAGCATTGATGAATGCTCTTACTTGACCATCCTCACCTCTAACAACTAAAAGAGGAGTTCCAGATGCTCTTCTTGCTATATAGCTACCATTTTCAATTAATGCAGCAGATGGGCAAAATGGAATGGGCAAACTTCTTAAAAGTTTAATTTCTAAATCAAAACGTTCTTGGGTGTAGTAATTTTCTACTGGCTCTTTCCATATCTCACTACCTAGATCTGTAGTCCCATTATCGATATGATTGAATATTCTTTCAATTGCCTCTGGATCATTTAAAAAATTGTTGCTTGAGTAACTGTTTATAGATTTTTTCATAAAATTTATTAAAAAATTAATTATAAACTGGAATCATATCTTTTATGGCAATATGCAAAGAATAATAAATGGTAGGGATGGAGGGAGTCGAACCCCCACGCCTTGCGGCACTTGGTTCTAAGCCAAGCGTGTCTACCAGTTCCACCACATCCCCACACGCAGAGGCATTATATATATTATTAATAAGTATTGGAAAGGTTTATTTTTATTAAATTAAAGGTCGTATGATATTTCATTTCTTCTTTTTTTCTGTAAATAATACAAGCAGGAAAAAAGAAGTAACATTGTAAGAAAAGTATAAACAGAATGCTTATAAAAACCCTCATAAATAAAACTAAAAAGCCTAGCTACCATCATACAACCAACAATATAGATAAGAATATTCCCAATTTGAACTTTTGAAGAAGAGTAAATAAATCTAATAGTTAAATATCCAGCAGCAAGAAAGAAACCACCATAAGTTCTAACAAATATTGCCATAGGGTCTGAGGTTACTTCAAAAGGAACGTATATATGATTGGTGTCAGGTGTAACAATTGTTAAAAAACCAATTAGAAGCATAGCTAACCCACATAGCCCAAGTATTAGCCTTGCAATTATCATAAAACACCTAACAAATATAAAGCCAAGATAAATGATAAAGACCCAATGAACATCCAAAAGTACATTTCTTTATGGTTGTTAAATTTGTATGAGTTAATGGCTAGAAAACAACTAAATATTGGAGCCAATACAACAATTCCATAACCAATCAAAAGTGCTAATGGAATGAATGCTAGTACTAGAAATAACTGAAGTGCTATCTTATTCATTTAGTAATAAAACTACTATTCGCTATCAAAGTCAAATACTGTTTAGTCGCCATCAATTAAAACAGTTTCAGGCAGAGATTTAAGGTTTGTAACTTCTGTTTGAATTTCGAACATAGTTTGATTAATTTGTTTTTTATAAGACTCAAGAGCCCGGATAGAATCATCGATTAATATTAGCTGAGTTTCTAAAGATTTGATATCTTGAGGGAGTGTGCTTAGTTTGTCATAGCTTTGTCTTAAGGAATTGAATTGACCCTTTAAATTTGATAATTCCTCAATTTGTAATTCTAAAATATTAATTGTATTTTTCATTTGAGAATTAACAGATTTAAGATCTAAGTTTATATTCGCATCAACCTCTTTGAGCTTTTTAATATCTAACTTATTTCTTTTATTACTAAGATCCCAAAGCTTTCTAACCTCTTTGTCTAAAAACTGTAAAGAAGCGCTAATCCCGCTCATTGAATCCATATTACTTTCATCAACTAAGCTGAGTTGCTCTTCAAGTATTGCAATACGATCATCCAGAATTTTTAGAGAATTTTCTTTATCTTTAATGTCTGAGTTTTGCCACAAAGCTAGAAGTAAGATAGACATTAAAACAAGTACATAAATTAAACCTACAAACAAACCGCCACTATTTGAATTTTTTAAATATGATGGAGATGGTTTATCTACTTTGATTTCTGAATTCATATATTAAAAAAAATTATGGTTTATACTTATATTTTACATAACAAATGAACAATTATGAATTTAGATTTTTCAGATGACCAAAAATATTTGCAAGAAGAAGCAAGAAAATTTTTTGATAAAGAAAACACTTTAAAGTCATCAAGAAATATTTTGGAAAACAAGCTTCATACTGATGAATGTCTNTGGNNNAAAGTTGTTGATTTGGGATGGACCGGTATAACAATTGCTGAAGAATATGATGGTCTGGGTTTAGGCCACCTTGAGCTATGCGTCCTTGCAGAGGAAATGGGGAGAGTTCTTGCACCTATTCCTTTTTCATCATCTGTATACCTTTTTACTGAGGCAATTAATAAATTTGCAAGTGATGAGATAAAAAAAGACATTCTTCCAAAACTAGTTTCAGGCGAAATTGTTGGAACAATTGCAGTAACTGAAGAATTGCATGCACCTACTTCAAAAAATATTACTACTACTGTTAAAAACAATATAGTTTCAGGGACAAAAATAGCAGTTCCAGATGCAAAAATTGCCACTCATTCAATTGTTGTTGCAAAGTCAGATAATGGCATAGATCTTAGGTTAATTGATCATTCATTAGACGGAATATGTATCAATCATACCAATAGCGTAGATGAGAGTAGAGGGCATTTTTCTATGTCTATCGAAAACGTTCCCACTTTGCTTATAGGTGAAGAAGATAACGGTTGGGAGTGTTATGAAAGACTTGTTGATCAGGCTGCTGTGTTATTTAGCTTTGAGCAGCTTGGCGGTGCTCAAGCCTCTATGGAAATGGCTCTTAGTTATGCTAAAGAAAGGTATGCATTTGGAAGGCAAATAGGCTCATTCCAGGCAATAAAGCATAAACTTGCTGATATGTATATTTCTATAACATTAGCAAAATCTAATTCATATTATGCTGCATGGGCTTTATCAACAGAATCACCAGACCTACCTATTGCATCTGCTACTGCGCGTGTAAGCTCAACAAAGGCATTTCAGTTTTGTTCAAAAGAAAATATTCAAACACATGGAGGCAATGGTTTTACATGGGAATATGATTGTCATCTATTTTATAGAAGATCAAAATTACTTTCAGTGAATTTAGGTTCAATATCTAATTGGAAAAATAGACTTGTTACAGGTCTTGAAAAATCAAACGTAAGTTAGAGGAAAAATATGGATTTTAATGATACAAAAGAACAGGCTGAATTTAGAAAAAAATGCAGAGATTGGTTAGAAGCCAATGCCTCTCTAAAATCAGAAAAAGCTAATAATTCTAATTTTGAAAATAATGATTATCTTCAATCAGCAAAAGACTGGCAAAAGAAAAAATTTGATGCTGGATGGGCAATGCTTCATTGGCCTAAAGAATATGGAGGGATTGCGGCCTCACCTATTGAAAGAATTATCTGGAATTCAGAAGAGGCAAAATTTGATGTACCTCGAGGTATATATGACATAGGTTTAGGCATGTGCGGTCCAGTAATGATGCAATATGCAACTCAAGAACAAAAAGAAAGATATCTTCCTACAATGGCTGAAGGCAAAGAAATATGGTGCCAATTGTTTTCTGAACCATCTGCTGGCTCGGATGTTGCTGGCTTAAGAACAAAGGCTGAGCAAAAGGGTGATAAGTGGATCATCAATGGTCAAAAGGTATGGACATCAGGTGCGCATTATAGTGATTATGGAATTTTAGTTGTGAGGCATGACCCGAATTTACCTAAACATAAAGGGATGACATTCTTTTTTGTTGATATGAAGTCCCCAGGCATAGATATTAGGCCTATAAAACAAATTACAGGTGGTTCAAGTTTTAATGAAGTTTATTTTAATGATGTAGAAATACCAGATACCCAAAGACTAGGAGATATTGGAGATGGATGGAAGGTTGCAATTACAACATTAATGAATGAAAGACTAGCTGTGGGTGATGCTAATGGAGCTGATGTTAATGAAGCATTTAAGTGGGC
>JGI20157J14317_10004305_pt1 | contig 11015 bp, 12 predicted proteins | sample COG_07_FD_14317 | JGI IMG/M metagenome (IMG submission 14317)
AAATTCTTATCTAGCTTGATTTTTATGTTGGGTTATCTGATGGCTGCAGTAACTAAAAACAAACAAGCGCTGCATGACTTGATCGCAGGATCTTATGTTATTCGCCCTGTGCCAGAGCCCTAGGCTGAAAGATTTAGATCAGCGCGATGAACGTGGTTAAATAATGCGCATCTATTTCATCGAAAGAATTCAAGACATCACTGTCTACATCGAGCACGAAAAGCACGTTATCCTCGTTTATTTTTGGGATCACAATTTCTGATTTTGAATCACTACTGCAAGCAATGTGACCCGGAAATAACTCAACATCTGGAACGATAATGGTATTTTTTTGCTCCCAGCTGCGTCCGCAAACACCTTTGCCCATTGGGATTCTGGTACAGGCTATAGGACCTTGAAAAGGACCGAGCACCAGGGCGTTATTTTTGACGAGGTAAAAGCCTACCCAAAAGAAATCAAAGGACATTTTTAAAACGGCAGCCATATTGGCCATATTGGCTATGAGGTCGGGTTCATCTTTTATCAAGGCTGTCAACTTAGGAAGTATCGTTTGATATCTTTCTTCCTTTGATTTGGATTTATCTAAAATGATTTCTGCCTCCATGATTATATTATTTGAGGATTTTGTACGGTCAATGGACCTTGAGCAGATCCTGTATTGAGCGTTTCTTTGGGTTCAAACATCAATATGTGGGTTTCATCTTCTGCCGAGGGTTTGTGTTCAACGCCTTTAGGTATAACGGTGAAATCTCCTTCATGTAATAATAGGGTTTGGTCACGAAGTTCCATTTTCATAGATCCCTTGATTACCCAAAACATCTCGTCTTCATCGTCATGTTTATGCCAAATAAAATCACCCTTGATTTTAGCGATTTTAACGGCCTGACCATTAAGTTCTGCAACTACATGTGGGGTCCAATGTGAAGTGAAGTGATCAAATTTTTCTTGAATGTTACTTTTAGTTATGCTCATTGTAGTAGGTAGTTAACGTGTCATTTGAAATCTGGGTGCTTTGGTGAGGTAGAGCCACCATCTTGGGTGCTTGAATACCTCTAGAAAATTTTTGGGGACTGGTAAAAACACGGGCTTCATCCCAAAGGTTTAAACTAAGGAATTTCTCGATGGTATGAGTGCCTCCTTCCACGAGAATGGACTGAATATTCAATTGATGAAGTTGATCTAAAATGGCTGTGATGGGATCCGCTGAATTCCAAAGTGTGATAGGTGATGTTTTTCCTACTCTTTTTTGGAAATTGGGTAAATACTAAAGTTTTTTGAGTTCCATCGAAAAGATGAAGGGCTTCATTCAATTCATTTCTTGGATCTATTACGATTCTGGTGGGATTTGATCCTTGCCAATCTCGAGTAGTTAATCTGGGGTTATCATGTTTGGCCGTATTGTAGCCTACCAGAATACCCATCTCCTCACTGCGCCATTTATGCACAAGTTGTCTTGATAGGGGATTACTGATCCATTTAGAATTAAAATCAGTTCTGGCGACAAAATGATCTTGTGTTTGTGCCCATTTTAAAATAATGTAAGGTCTGTTTTTTGATGTAGAGGTAAAAAAACGGCGATTTACGTGATGCCCTTCTTCTTGCATGCATCCTATTTCGACTTGAATTCCGGCAGCCTTGAGTCGTTTGATGCCCGCACCATTGACCGCTTCAAATGGATCTTGAGAAGCCATGACAACTCTGGCTACCTTTTTAGCAATGAGCAAATCTGCGCAAGGCGGTGTTTTACCATAATGGGCGCAAGGTTCCAGCGTGACATATACGGTGGCCCCTGCAATTTCAGTAGTCGCATTTTTAATGGCATTGACCTCTGCATGTGCTGCACCGTAGGCTTGATGAAATCCTTCTCCGATGATTTTTCCATTTTTCACGATGACACAGCCTACCAATGGGTTGGGGGCCACTTTACCCATACCTAAAAGAGCAAGCGCAAAAGCCCTCTTCATAAAAAGCACATCTTTATCAGACATACTGCAAAGTAACAAACAATATTGAGCAGTAGAAAGCCATCTTCTCTGCGAAATGTTATTTAATTCTGATGGGCTGATTTAGTTTTACTTCTTATGAGTCTTTCGATTAAGGTATTATATGACCATTTTGTCCACGAGTTAGAAACTAAATGGGAGCTAGACGAATCCAAAAAGATAGCGGAAATCGTCTTCAGCCATCTTTTTGGGTTGTCCAGGATAGATATTTTTTTAAATAAATCGATTTCTGAACCAGAAGAGCAGTTGGCTCCCGTATTATACCGCTTATTGAGAGGGGAACCGGTACAATACGTATTGAATCATGCCGCCTTTTTTGGACTGTCATTTTTTGTCAATCCCGATGTACTTATTCCAAGGCAAGAAACCGAAGAGTTGGTCGCATTGATCTTAAAGGAGAATGACCATAGATCAAAAAATATTTTGGATATTGGTACGGGTTCAGGGATCATAGCGCTTGCGCTGCATACACATAGACCCAAATGGAAGGTATCAGCTTGGGACCTTTCTCCAGAGGCTCTGGAAATAGCTGAGCGCAATGCGCATCAACTTAAGCTAACCGTTGATTTTGCCTGTTTAGATATTTTGAACAAGGATCCAGATGCTGATCAATATCACGTAATCATCAGTAATCCGCCTTACATACCAAGCGCTGAAAAGTCATTGATGGCAGGACATGTAGTGGATTATGAACCTGAATTGGCTCTTTTTGTTGCCGATGATCATCCTTTAATTTTTTATGATGCGATTGCTAAATATGCCCTGAAATCATTGAAAAAGAAGGGAAAACTCTATTTTGAGATTCACGAAGATTTTGCCCATCAAATCCAGGCCTTATTGAATCATCTTGGATTTGAAGAGATAGTCATACACCATGACCTTAATAAAAAAGCGCGCATGGCTTCTGCAATACGTAGCTAACAGATTAGTTAAGGAGGTAAAAGGATTCAATTTAAATGGATGATTCCCTTCCCACTTATTTTTTGACTCATCATTTCCTCTAAGGCTTTGGGAGCATTTATGTTAATTTTTATTTTGAAAAGCTTTGCTGACCCAATATTCCTGATTTAAATCGACGATTTTTGTGTAGATTTTTTTTAGAGGATAAGTCGTAAACTAGATACCTATTTCTTTATGAATCCGTTCAAGATGGGTAACTATTTAGATAACCTGATTTAATTAAATCAAGTTGTCAATTTTATTTTTTTTAATGGCCTGCTCAGCGATAAGGCTGATTTGTTTCATGGCGGTCGGCAAAGAGGCGAATCGAGGGTCTTGGGTAAGCCCTTGCTGGTATCTATAATATATTTGCTGGATGATCACGGCAATCTTTAATAAGCCATAGACATAATAAAAAACTGGATTTTCCATGATTCTACCTGTTTTTAACTCGTATTGATGGATGATTTCTTCTCTGGTGAGATTACCAGCAAGGTGAGTGGGGCTGAATTGAAGGTCTTTCATTTCATCTGGATCACTTGGATTCACCCAATAGCCTAAACTTGTACCTAAATCCATTAGAGGATCCCCAAGAGTAGCCATTTCCCAATCAAGAACAGCAGAGACCTTGGTCCAGTCATCAGGATTAAGTATCAAATTATCATATTTGAAATCATTATGAATGAGACTTATGTGACGGGAGGTCATTTGGTGTTCATTCAACCATTTGATGATGAAATCTATTTTTGAGAAATCATCTGTTTTGGCTTGGTAATACCTCTTACCCCAACCCGATATTTGTCTGTCAACATATCCTTGGGGTCTACCTAAGTCACCGAGTCCTGCCTGTTGGGGATCTACTTGATGTAGTTTTATCAGCGTATCTAACCAAGCGGTAGATATTTTTTTCATTTTATCAGTTTTAGGATGCATATCTTGAGGCATACCATGCCTTAATATGACGCCTCTTACTCTTTCCATCACATAAAAAGGAGATCCAATAATAGTGAGATCTTCGGTATAATAAAATGGGGTGGGTACTTTGTGATCTACAGATTTCAGTCCAGATAGAATACGATATTCACGACCCATGTCATGACCTGATTTGACTTTTGCTCCGACTGGGGGTCGTCTAAGCACATATTCAGTATCACCCATTGAGATCAAATACGTCAGATTGGAATATCCTCCAGGGAATTGTTTGATCGTCAAAGGCCCAGAGGTATTGGGTAGATGGTCCAAAAGGCATGCCTCTAGCCGTGAGATAGGAAGTTCCTCTCCTGGACGCGTAGCGATCGCCTTATCGTTCCAATCCATATTCATTTATCTTTTAATTCTATTGAATGGATTCATCGGGTTAACGGTAATTTTTTAAAATCTGTTTAGCTGTACTGCTTTTGTGTACTTCATCTGCACCATCGTAGATACGCGCACTTCGTTCCAGTCTAAACCAAGTCGCCAATATCGTATCATCGGAGATACCCAAAGCACCATGCACTTGAATGGCTCGATCCAAAACGCTTTGCATTACATTGGCACAATAAAATTTTATCATTGAAATTTCAATTCTTGCCTTTGAAGCACCGATTGTATCAATTTTATGTGCAGCGTCTTTTACCATTAATCTGGCCGCATGGATCTCGGCCCTACTTTCGGCAATCCAATGTTGAATCGTTTGTTTGTCCGCTAATGTTTTTCCAGGGGAAATTTCTCTAGAAACGGCGCGCTTACACATCATATCAAATGCTCTTTCACAGATACCGATCCATCGCATGCAGTGGTGAATTCTTCCAGGGCCCAATCTTTTTTGTGCAATAGCAAAACCATCGCCTTCGCTTCCCAGTATATTCGCGGTGGGCACTCGACAGTTTTCATATTTTATTTCTGCATGACTGTGCCATCCAGAGCCTTTTTCTCCCATGACGGAAATATTACGAATGAGATTAAAACCAGGGTTATCGGTGGAAACAATTATCTGACTGGCCATTCTATGAGGATCGGTCCCATGGGGATCACTGACGACCATGACAATGGCAAAAGTAGCACCATCAGCGGCAGAAGTGAACCATTTATGTCCATTGATTACGTATTCTTCACCGTCCTTGATGGCAATGGTCCCCATGATGGTTGGGTTAGATCCTGGATGATCAGGTTCCGTCATAGAAAAACAGCTCCTGATATCACCCGCTAGTAGCGGCATGAGGAACTGGGCTTTTTGATTTTCAGTACCAAATTCGATTAAGATTTCCATATTACCCGCATCTGGAGCTTGACAGTTGAAGCAATAATGCCCATAAGGACTGCTTCCCAATAATGCACTGACTTCACCAAATGCGGCGACAGATAAACCTAGGCCTCCATATTCAGTAGGAATTTGAGGAATCCATAAACCTGCAGCTTTGACCTTTTCTCTGACTTTGTCTAGATGAGGAACCACTATATCCCACGGTTTACTATGGTATTTGGTCTCTAGAGGAAATATATGCTCATCCAGTGTGGCCTGAACTTTGGCCAAGATTTCTTTTAATTGATCATTCATCTTTTTTAGTATAAGCTTGACCTATGAATTCAGCCACACAAACAGGTTTTTCAGTACCCTGACATTCGAAGACCACTTTAAACTTGTAGCGACCCCCTCCGTCAAATTCGTTGAATTCCATCAAGGACAACCGGCCCCGCACCTTGCTACCAGAAAGTGTTGGATGAGGGAATCTCACTTTATCTAAGCCATAGTTTACGCCCATGGTGACGTCATTTATTTGGTAGGTCTCGTTAGCGAATTTAGCAGCAAAAGAGAGTACTAAGAAACCATGTGCTACCGTTTGACCGTAAGGCGAATATTTTTTAGACTTTTCTTCATCAATATGAATCCATTGGGTATCCCCAGTGAGTTCAGCGAAAGTGTTGATCTTCTCTTGGGTGATTACATTCCATTCGGTAAGTCCCAATTCTTTTCCGATCGCATCTTTCAGATCCGTCAAATGATTAAATGAGGTTGCGTAGGGTTTATCTGTCATCATTTTATATTTATCCTGCAATTAAAAACCCACCGTCTGCAGTAAAGGTTGAGCCCGTACAATAGCTAGATGCATCAGAAGCAAGAAAGAGGGCAAGTCCTGCAATTTCATCAGGTTCGGCCATGCGATTCAAAGCCAAATGCTTGGTAAACCGAGCCAAGTTTTTTTCATCTGACCACAAGGCTTTACTGAATTTTGTTTTAATCAAGCCAGGACAAATGACATTGCTTCGAATCCCTTGCTGGCCCCATTCTTTGGCTTGCGTTTTGGTAAGCATAATCAATCCTGCTTTGCTTATACTGTAAAGACCTAGGCCTGCGCTGGGTTTAATTCCTTCTACGGATGAGATATTAATAATAGATCCCCCCCCTCTTTCAACCATGGAGGGGCGGCACAGATTACTCAGTAAAAAGCAGGCACGCAAGTTGATGTTCATTATTTTGTCAAAGACCCCACCATCTGCTTGATCGATAGGTCCATAGACTGGATTGGTAGCCGCATTGTTAACCAAAATATCTATGCCACCGAAGTGGGTAATAGTTTCCTCAACCAGCATTTTGATTTGCGCTTCATCTCCTACATTACATACGATGCCATGGGCACTTAAACCTGCTGCGGTTAGGCTATTTACGGTCTCGTCAATGCCTTCTTTTTTTCGACTGCTGATCACGACTTTGGCACCTTGCTCGGCCAATGCCAAAGCAATAGCGGCACCAATTCCTTTACTTGCACCAGTAATGAGTGCAACTTTTCCCTTTATTTCAAATTTTTCTTTTATGCTCATAATTTTTTTTAGATAGCGAGAGCACCTCCGTTGACATGTAGGGTAAATGCGGTTACGAATCCTGCTTCTTTCGAGGCTAAGAACAGATAAGCATGCCCAATATCATGGGCAGTACCGATTCTCCCAACAGGAATCATGGCAATACCGGCATCGATCACCTCCTTTGGCATGCTGTCTGACATTTCAGACTTAATAAATCCTGGGGCGACGGCATTTACGGTAATCCCATATTTTCCCGTTTCCCTTGCCAAAGATTTGGTAAAGCCAACAATACCCGCTTTGGTTGCTGCGTAATTGGTTTGTCCAAAAGCACCCATCGTACCATTGATGGAGGAAGTATTGATGATTCTACCATATTTTGCTTCTCGCATGATTGGAACTACTACTTTGCAAGTATTGAATGCACCCGAGAGGTTGACATTTAATACAGAATGCCATTCTTCATCAGTCATTTTTAGGAACGACTTGTCTCGGATGATACCGGCATTATTGATCAGAATATCAATACGACCGTATCGAGTCATGATCTCAGCTACTGCCGTTTCGACTTGACTTCGCTGGGTAATGTCGACTTTTTGAAAGAAGATCTCTCCGCCTTGTTCGGTAATTCGAGCTGCGGTAGGCTGACCATCGAGGACATCCCAAATGACCACTTTGGCGCCTGCTTGGCAAAAAACCTCAGAGGCACCTTCACCAATTCCTTGTGCACCTCCTGTAATGATGGCGACTTGTCCGTCTAGTTTGGTCATATTTATTTTTTTAATTTTAATATTTCAAATAATTATTATACTTTCAGCTTGATATTATTTCATGCTTTATCACTAGTGTAAAATTCTATTGGGCGCTATTCTTTTCAGTAGTTAATGTTATCCCATCTTCTGTTAAGAGACAGCCTATGTCCCTAGTTTCATCAAATCCCAATGTCCTCATATTTTTGGAGACTTTACTTTCTGACAATCAAATTAAATGATAATTCCGTCAATATGCTCTAGGAAAGTGCCTAATAAATAAATTATCTAACGCTTGAATGGCTCTCGAATTAGTAATACCCAAAAGGCATAGCTGAATTAAAGATAATATGATCTGTCTTATCTTACAATGAGTACTGAAAGACTTTGTCTCATATAAACGCTTGACTTACCTTGACTTAAAATTTGTGTAAGGCCTATGTACCAGTTTATTAAAACTGTGAGATGGGCATTTTTGACGTTTTCCAATGGGCTTTAATGGCTTTTCTTTTTCAATAAAACGCAAAAAATTTGAGGCGTCAGACATCAATTATATCGGTACATACAATCAATATTTTTTGTATCTGATCGAAATTAACAAAATACAGAAAGAATTAGGTAGTATGGTCTTCGCAAAAAGCTAAAAATAATCAATCGCCATAGGGGTTAAAAAAATAAATTTGTATGAGTTTGGAACGAAATCTTGAATTAGATTATTTACTTTTAAAAAAAAGAGCCGATCAAATAAATGTTTTTAATCTGAGGCATGTAGNGGAAGGACAGATCTCAATTTATACNTAGAATCGGAGCCATAAAATTTTAATAAAAANATTAATATGTCATTTAAGGAGAAAGTTATTGTGATTACTGGAGCAGGATCCGGTATAGGAGCAGCCACGGTGAGGTTTTTTGCTAAAAAAGAGGCATATGTGGTTTTGGCCGATATCTCATTGGAAAAAATGGTAGATATTTCCGATTCTATTCCTATGGAATGCATGATTCAAAAAACCGATGTATCACAATACGATCAAATGCAAAGTTTGGCGGGTGCTGTGATTAAAAAATATGGACAAATTGATGTTTGGGTAAACAATGCAGGTATAGGCCCCACTCAAATGCTGAAAACAGCAGATCATAGCCTGCAAGATTGGGAGCGCGTAATCGCGGTTAATCAATCTGGTGTATTTTATGGTATGAAGGTGGCGCTGCCAGCGATGTTGAAGCAAGGCAGTGGAAACATTGTGAATGTCGCTTCGCTTGCAGGATTAAAAGCTTCTGGAAACAATATATCTTATGTAGCAAGCAAATTTGCAGTAGTCGGGATGACCAAGGCAGCCGCATTGGAATATGCAAAAAAAAATATCCGGATCAATGCGGTTTGTCCCGGATATACCGATACGAATATGTTGCGTCAACTGTTGGAGGTAAAGCCTGAAATAGAGGATAAATTAAAGAGCCATATACCCATGGGTCGTTTTGGAAAAGCGACAGAGGTGGCTACAGCTATAGGTTGGCTGGCCTCAGATCAAACCCAATTTATGACCGGTCAAACGTTGTCATTAGACGGAGGAACCTCGCTCTGATAAAAAGCGATGATCTCTGACCTGAATTATCCATTGTTTAGTTTTGACAGAGCCCTCTTTGAAAGTACTTATCTTGAAGAATAGAGTAAGGAAAGTTGATGATTTAGGAGCTATGGTTCCGGTTTATAGGTTGATGAAGTGATCGATCTAAGTCTTAGTAGAAAAGGGATTGGTACAAAAAATGAAACAAGGGCTATGAAATGGAAAGTAACCAAACAAGTAGCATGATAGTATATGATAATGGAGACACTAAATATTACTAGGAAGGAAAATTATGCCCTTGTTCAACTCAGCAGGGGTAAGGCCAATCCGGTCAATCATCAGATGGTTAAAGATTTGAGCGCTACTTTTAAATCTCTGCAGGAAGAGGCTGAAATGAAAGGAGTGATTCTAACGGGGACACCTAATTTTTTCTCAGCTGGTTTAGATGTGGTGGAGCTTTATGATTATGATGAAGATCAGATGAGAAGTTTTATGATCGATTTTGGCGCCATGCACGTACAGTTATCGCGTTTCCCAAAACCAATGATTTGTGCAATTCCTGGTTATTGTCCGGCGGGCGGAACGGTCATCGCGATTACAGCTGATTATCGCATAATGAACGAGGATCCTAAGTTTTCTATCGGCTTAAATGAAATGAAGGTGAATGTTCAAATCACGACAAACCTTATTGAAGCTTACACCTATTGGCTGGGTACAAGTCTGGCCAATAGATATATTCTCGAAGGGAAATTGTTCACGCCTCCAGAGGCCCTAAAAGTGAATCTTGTAGATGAGATCTGCCCTGCTGATGAGGTCATGGTGCGTGCAGAATTGAAGTTGCAAGAATTCCTTCAAGCGGATTCGGATATCTTTGGTTACACCAAATCAAAATTGAGAGAAAAATGGCATGCTGGCCAAGAGTTACAGGGTGGGTCGGACCTTGAACAAACACTGAAAGTATGGTGGAAGCCTGAAATTAGAGCCAAAATAGCTTCTTTGATTGCGAGTTTTAAAAACAAAAAAAAATGAATAAACAATTATTATTGATGAAAAGGCCTGTTGAATTCCCCTCGGAAGATACGTGGGCTTTTACTGAGGAGCAGACGCCCGAGCCTAGAGAAGGTCAACTATTGATTCGTCAACATTTGATTAGTTTAGATCCTGCGATGAGGGGTTGGATCAATGCATCTAGATCTTATATTGAAGCGGTAGAACTGGGTGATGTTATGCGAGCAGGGACGGTTGGTCAAGTGGTCAAGGCAGTGAATCACCCAAAATTTAAAGAAGGAGATATGCTTTCGGGATGGGGTGGAGTACAACAATTTACCCTTACAGATGGGAAAGGGTTCCATAAAATCAATACCGAGCTAGCTGATCCAAAAGTGCATATGAGTACTTTGGGGATGCCGGGAATGACGGCTTATTTCGGTATTTTAGAGGTAGGTAAAATTAAACCGGGGGATACCGTGGTCGTATCAGGTGCTGCGGGGGCTGTGGGCTCTGTAGTTGGTCAAATAGCTAAAATTAAAGGCTGCCGAGTAGTTGGAATTGCAGGTGGCGAAGAAAAATGCCATTATCTAAAAGAAGATTTAGGGTTTGATGAGGTCATTGATTATAAGTCAGGAAATCTTAGAAAAGATTTAAAAAAAGCTTGTCCCGAAGGCATTGATGTGTATTTTGATAACGTAGGGGGTTATACCCTTGATACGGTATTGACCAGAATTAATAAGCAGGCACGAATTGTGATTTGTGGGGCCATTTCCCAATACAATGAAAAAGTCGTACAGGGGCCAGTAAATTATTTGTCTTTGCTTGTCAATCGTGCTACCATGGAAGGGATGGTGGTTTTTGATTATGCCAAAAGGTATCCTGAGGCGGTCGTACAATTGGCCCAATGGATGAAAGAGGGTAAGCTGAAATCTCGTGAAGATGTTTACGTAGGCATTGAGCATTTTTATGAAACTTTTTGCCGTTTATTT
>JGI20157J14317_10004306_pt1 | contig 11010 bp, 7 predicted proteins | sample COG_07_FD_14317 | JGI IMG/M metagenome (IMG submission 14317)
AAAGTAAAAGAAGAAGCGATATGTTTCATTACTATATTTTTATCAAATATATTTAAAACATTAAAGGAAAGGCTAAAAAAACTGCTTCTATTTTCGTATTCTAGTGAAATGCACCACGCACCTAACAACGAAAAAATAATATACATTGGCATTGATATGTGAGTTTTTACCCGTTGCTTCTTAGAAGTGCAACAGTAAAAAATTTTATGGTAGGCTATGAAATGTTTGGAATGCCTAAAAGAGATATTACTCCCGAACAAGCAGCACAAAAACTAAAAGAATTGGTTTAAATTTCTATTAAGTTGATCTAAAGCGCACCTCTTAGTAGCTTGAAGCGCTCTTTTTTAGAAGAGTTTTCTAGAGTTAAAACATAAAGTCCAGTGGGCAAATTTGGAAGATCAATTCGAGCATACCCATTCATAAGTTTCAACTCTCCACGTTGAATAGTTTGACCAATTTGATTCACTATAATAAATGTTGTGGGTTGGTTTTGTCCATCTATCAAACAGTTTAAATTTATATGATCTTTAAAAGGGTTAGGATACACAAACCAATCTTTTGAATTGAGTTTTTCAATGCTCAAACTTTGATCTAAACAGTCTTCTTGAACTGCATAATCCGCTTTTAATAAGTTTTGAATTTTCTGCTCAGCAAAACTATCGTTGTTAAAATTATCTACAAAAGTATTGTTGATATTGTTCGTGTTAGAACCAAGAAAATCTTGCATTATTGTTGCTAAGGTCTGACGGTAATCAAATTGAACAGATTCTATCTGAAAATTATTACTGGCTGTAGCTTCACTAAAATCAACATTCACACCTGAAACACCGCTATTTATAGGTTTACCAAAAACAAATGCAGGTGCTACTTGGCCATGATCGGTTCCATTACTTCCATTCTCTTGAGCTTTTCTTCCAAACTCAGAAACGGTAAGACCAACAATATCATCTCCGATGCTATCAGAATTCACATCACTCATAAATGCCTCGACAGCAGTAGATAATTCATCTAATAAGTTATAATGTTTTCCTTGAATATCGCCTTGACCTTGGACTTGATCGTTGTGGGTATCAAAACCTCCAAGTCGAACCATATAAACTTTGGTTTCAATCCCTCCTCGAATTAATCTCGCTACAGTTTTCAGTTGATCAGCCAAGTCAGTATCTGGATAATTGGCACCAGAAAAATTACTTCCACTGTTAAAAGAATTAGAAATGGCTTGCGCATATACATTTGAAACCGCATCAGTATCTACAATATATTGCAACTCATTACCATAGTGAGAATCAGGGAATTCGGAAGGATATTCTCCAGAAAGCCCGCTCAAAACAGAGTAAAAGTTTTCGGAGTCTTGACCACTTAAATTAACGGCAAGACCGTGTTCATTTAAACCGTGAAATCCCAAAGATGTATTTCTGGAGCCAATTTGAACCCCCATTGGAAAATTTGTAGGTAATAAATCGGTATAATGATTTTCCATAAAACGACCGATCCAACCACTATTTTGACCATTATTCCAATTACTTCCATCATTCCCAGTATTATAGATATCTATAGAAGCAAAATGACTTTTATTTGCCGAAGGATACCCAACAGATTGAATAATCTTTAGTTGGTCTTGATCAAATAAGTTATACATTCCAGAGAGTTTGGGATGTAACCCTATATCTTGATTTGTCCCTGCGAGATTTGAATCAATATTACTTAGAGGTAGCACTGAAGAGGACGGCACATGAATGGTAGGTCGCATACTAACATAGTCCGAGTATACACTTAATGGTATTACTGTATTAAGCCCATCATTACCACCAGCGAGTTCAATAAGTACAATTTTTCGATTCGAAAAATCACAATTCGAAAAGCTATTCAAAAATTTGAAAGATGCATTTAATTGTATCGGCAACAAACCAGCTGCTGATGCAGTGCTTGTAAGCTTTATAAAATTTCTTCTTTTCATTTTTAAATAAATTTACATCAATTGAAATTCTGGTGCATTTATCAGCTTCGTGAAAAGCGCATCCAAACGTGACTTAACTTGAACAGTATTTCCACTCTGAACATATTCGGCCCAAGCACCTGCCCAATAACCAGGATCTAAGTCGTTAAGGGATTGAATAAAATAATCCAGGCGGTTTGCCGAAATAGTTTCACAAAAAAGCAATTCCACAAGCTCAGAAACCAATACCGTTGAATCATAAGGATTTGAGATGTGATTGTTGTTATCAACAAACGCTACTGCGTTAAATTGCATCCATATGTTCTGATAATAAGACGCTCCGTTGGCATTAGTTTGAACCCCCAAAATTCTATTTTTTCCTGCAATAAGGGACTCAATTGTTTTGTAACGTGCTACAATGGTGTTAGAACTAAACCAACTACGATCATAATCAGGGCCTTGATAATCCGCGGAATATCCTGCAACGGTATCTGGTGAAAATATATTCATTCCGGCGCCAGGTAAAAATGTATTGTGGCAAAACTTATAATAGAAATTATAAAAATCTTGTTGTTCAGTTGTCCAAGAGCTAGGCGGGTTTTCACTTGAAGCTTCGGGATTTGGTATTGAAATGTCGAGCGCTGAAATAATTTGACTCAAAAATTGAATTGGATTTTTAACAATACTTCCCACAATTTCGTTGGTTGTATCGGAATTATCCTCATCATAGAAATGCTCAGACATTAAAAGTGTTTGCACAGCAGAAAGGAGGTCATAGTCAGAATTNATGAGTTGGGTAGCTAAAGGTGCTATNATNTCATTTTCTACAGCCGCTCCCCATTCACTTTTTACAAAAAATTTATACAATCTGCGGCAATAGGACTTGGCTGTTTCTGATTGGGAGAAAATCATTTCCACAAAATCACTAAGTTCATTAGTAACTCCGGTAAGATCGCTACCACCCTGAATGGTTTGATTGTTAAAGGCTTCACTAAATGTTTTTGAACCTGTATTGTGCTGCGAAGTTTTCACGTAGCCATAGGGAATACTAGTGTCAGGGTCAATATTATCTCTGTCTGGCTTTACTTTTATCCCAGAAAATACTTTAGCTGCTTGTTGAATGTCAGTTTCTGTGTAATTAGTATAATTGCCTTCTGAAATTTGCGGACCTTTTAAAATGGTAAATAACTCCAGAAATTCACGTGCATAATTTTCGTTCGGATTATTTTTATTGTTGGTTGTATTATCTAAATAATACAACATTGCATTATCGAAAGTTATTTTTTTAGCTAAAGTTTTGATGCTCCCATACGCATAAAAATCTAAAAGTTTTAAATAGTCATAAAAATAAGCAGACTTGCCACTACCCGAATCCTTTGCAACCGTAAAACACGTATGTAAAAAGAAAACTAATTTATGTTTTAATCTATTTTGTTGCATCATATTGTACCACCACCAACCTGAAATAACGGCTCGTTTTCTCACTTGACCAGATTGGTAAAACGAAGGAGGGTTTCCACTGTGTAGCCAAAAACCATCGATAGTATTATCGTTATTATTTGTGGCTAAATCATATGGATCTTGCCAAGGGGTATCCGCCTCTTGAGAAAGCTCTTCAATAGCTTGCAAAGGAGTCAACGTTGCAAAATGGGCCAACGTTGCTTTTGAATAATGAAAACATGCACGTCTCAAGAGATGCTTGGCTTTTCGAACCCCTAAAACGGAAGCTGATAGATTTAATGAAGGCATATTACACTACTAAATGTTCAAATTAATTGCTATAAATATAAGCAATTATTATCTAAGTGATTAGATCTAAATACTTCAATAAAAATAACTTACTTATAAGGCCCCAAATATTTTTCTCTTTGAAGTAGCATGCAGTGAATCATTTTTTAATCTTGCGCTATAGCGACCAATCTTTTCTCAGAAATGTTTACCACTGAGGCTTCTCCATTGGTCTACTAATTTTTGTGTTTATTTTGCAGAAATAAAAGAATTCTTATTTAAAAGAATTTCACCACAAAGTCAAAATATTAATAATTAATTTTTAGTTGCAATTAAAAATTAATATGTATATTTATGAACTAATTAAAAATTCAACTTAAAATGAAAAAAATTATAATTATTGGACTTTGTCTATTCAGTATCAATCTATTTTCTCAAAATTTTAATCAAAACGCAGAATATTGGAATACTTGGATTTACAAACCTAAAGCCGAAATGGTCAATCAATTTGAAAAAGCTGCAGGACTAAAAACTAAAAAATTTAACACTACAAAAGAAAATACGATTGTTACTTTTAAAGTTGTAACGGGTAAAAATAGTGGTCAATATTTGAGAGTGATGCCTTGGCAAACTTCTGCGGATTATGATAAGGATAAAACGAAAGAATTAAATTACTGGAAAGAAAACGTATCTAAATTTGTTGATCCAGTTGGTGGTGCTCAAAGATGGGCTAGGATGAAATGGGGAGATATGAATATTGTCGAGGGACAAAGCCCGTCAAAATACCTAGTACAAACAGATTATATTGTAAAACCATCCAAATGGGACGATTTTAGGAGATGGTTAGAAAGAATTGGTAAAATTTATGGAGAAAGAATTCCTGAGCACAAGAGAATAATTGTTTCTCTTGTCTCTGGTGGAAACTGGAATCAAACAACCACATTTATAGGATTTGACAAATACAGTAGAACTCCCCAAAGTTTCGATAACACATGGGAAAAGGATTACAACAAAAAGTTCGGTGCAAATTCTTTTGATACTGATAGAAGAGCATATAATGAGTCTATTGAAATGATTGTTGGCCAACAAGTTCAAACTCTTGAATTAGTAGAATCTATGTTGCCAAATTAAGAATTATTAAAGTGAAAATTGTTTAACGGAAATAAACAATAAATAGGGGAATAACATTCATTTGTTATTCCCCTATTCTATTTAAAAACAGATGTTCGGCTTATTTTTCAACTTCTAATTATTTTTTTAACCTTTAGTATGAAACCCGAATATTGCTAAAGTGAAAAGTTTACAGCGGAGTTTTGAAGTATCTCATTTTTCTTCACGACCATTGTATGCAGTCTTAAATAAAGCCCAACTTACTATATGATTTGTTTAAAATGGTGGCATATATAGATCTAAAATCTACAGTATATTTAAAATCCCCATTTTTATCTAAGTCTATTAAATTAGGAGCTTCGTTATAGAATCCTTGTTTTTTTAAATTCTTACCAATTATAAACACATTATTTGCTGCACCATGATCTGTTCCACTAGCTGCATTTTGTTGGACCCGACTTCTAAACTCAGAAAAAGTTAAAATAAGTGTATCTTTAAATGTGTCTTTTTACTCTAAATCTTTCACAAAAACGTCCATTGCCTAGTTATATCTTTGTAGTAATTTATTTTGTTTTTTTTCTTGTCTTACATGGGTATCAAAACCACCCATTGATTACTCCAACATTCACTCAAGTAAACCCTATTTGTAATGGAGATGTTTTAGGTCCATTACCCACTACATTGGATAACAATATTACAGGAACCTGGTCACCAGCAATTGACAATACACTAACCACCACCTATACTTTTACACCAGATATCACACAACCGGGTCAAGCTTGTGCTATCAATCAACCCATGACCATCACGGTGAATCTAGTAATTACTCCAACATTCACTCAAGTAAACCCTATTTGTAGTGGAGATGTTTTAGGTCCATTACCCACTACATCGAATAACGGGATTACAGAAACCTAGGCACCAGCATTGGACAACACTGCAACGACGCCATATACTTTTACACCAGATACAGGCCATTGTGCAGTAACATCGAGCATCGACATTGTGGTGAACCCGATTATAACGCCTTCTTTTAGTGCGGTAAATCCGATTCGCAGTGGAGATACTTTGTCCAATTTACCTCCACCTCTAACAATGGTATCAAAGGAACTTGGGCGCCAGCAATGAACAATGCAGCAACTACGAACTATACTTTTACACCAACCCTTATACAATGTGCAGTAACATCTAATATAGAGATTGTTGTAAGTAATATTAACAACGCATTCTCACCAAATGGAGACGGTATGAATGATATATTTATAATACCAATACTGTTTAATTATCTAGACTTTGAGATAGCAGTTTTTAATAGATGGAGTACTAAAGTTTACTATTATAATAACAACGGTAGTAGAAGTCCCTCATGGTGGGACGGTTATGCAATGGTTGGACTCTAGCAGAGTAACAGCAAACCGTTAACCGAAGGAACGTATTATTATATTATTCATCTTAACAATAAGGTAAAAGAAAAAATTACCGGTTGGATATATTTAAATAGATAAAGCATAAATAAGAAAAATAATGAAAATAAAAATAATATTACTTATAATTATCTTATTTACTACTTTGGTAAAAGCACAACAGGATGCACAATACACTCAATACATGTATAATGTAGACCTAATCCTCTAAAAGAAAGGAACACATTTATACCGATTCAATTCTCTGATGTTAATATTAAAATCATACGAAATAGAAAGTTCATGTATGCCTCCTGAATTCAATAGATCTGAGGTGTTTAAATCGTAGGAGTATCCAAATCGATACCCTTGCCATCGAACCCCTAGAAAGGTGCTTAACGAACTCAAAAGGGTGTTTTTATCCGTATTTTTTGCAGGAACAGTAGCCATTGTTAAACCCAATGATATTTTGTCGTCAAAAACATATTGCAAACCAGCATCAAAGCGGCTATAGACACCCTGCATCATATAATTTGAAAGCAGATATACTTTACTCTTATCTGCCAACCATGTTCTGAAACTATCGAGTATAGGAAGGTAATATTTCCCATGAGCTGAAAAGAAAATATCCAGAGGAATATTTCCAGACTCGGTGAGAGAAATATTGGGTCTATTAATATGTCTAAAAGTAAGACCAAACCACGACTCTTCACTATTGAAAATAACTGAAGAACTAATATCAACAAAAGATCTTTGAGATTTTAACAATGCTGGATCAATCGAAGCACTATTCATATTATTGCTACCTAGATTTATTTGATCTTCTAATAGCAAATTTTGAAAACCATAACTTTTCATTCCTAAACCCGCTGAAATACTTGGTCTAAAAAACCAATTTTCACTAATTTGAAAAGCCATTGCAAAGTTTAGATTTGCTTGATTAAAGGTATAACTAGAGCCACTTTCTTTTTGATTTAAAAAACTAACTCCAATTCCCGATTTATAGCCTTCAAACCAGGTGTCTGCAAAAGCAAAATTTGAGGATACTTTTAACGCACTAGTTCTCCATTGAGATCTAAAAACAGCACCTGCTTTCGTTCCTCTAGTTGCTCCTGTAAAAGAAGTATTCAAAGTTTCTGGTACCAAGAAATTTTGTGAAAAAATAACATCTTGAGAATAACTTAATGCAGAAATAAAAAACAATAAAAGGAATAAATATTTTTTCATCTTATTTAATTAAAGTTATTGGTGTACTTTTTATAATTTCATTTCCATTGAAGGTAAGAGCTTTTACATTCATAATGTAATTTCCGTTTTCGGCAGGTTGATTTCTAATAAAACCATTCCAACCTTCTAAATCTGTTCCTTCTTCAAAATACACCAGAGCTCCCCACGTATCGTATATCGACATTTGTACTATTTTCATACAGACGAAAAGAGGTCTTATGGTATCGTTAATTCCGTCTTGGTTGGGTGTAAATGCATTTGGAAGTACTAGTTCATACCCTTTGGTTATTTCAATACGTTCTATATAGGTTTCTGTACAACATTCAGAGGGGTATTCTACAGTAAGTGCTACTTCATAAGACCCTGCTGTTTCGAACAAATGTGTTGGGTTCATTTCTCCAACAACCACTGGAGAACCATCTCCAAAGTCCCAAGAAAAACTTACAACATCCCCTGTAGATTCATTACTAAAAGTAATCAGTTCATTATAACTTGCTAGGTCACAAAAACTATTATTTGGAGAGGTGTAGCTAAAAAGAGCATCTCCAATTTCTGGTAAATCGACAATAATATCAACCTCAATCGGAGGACATCCATTGGCTATACTTTCTTGATCATGTATAAAAGCAGTATAAGTTCCAGACTCTGTTGTCTCCATACATTGTGGATTAATAGGATCACAAAAGTCTCCACCTGACCAAGAAAACTCGTAAGGAGGGCTTCCTCCAGTAACAAATACATAATTGGTTTGAATCATGGTATTATTATCACAATCTGCTATAACAGTAGAAGTAATTTGTGCTTCAATAACAGGAGGTCTGGTAAGAACAACATCATTACTATTAGTATTGGTAGAGCAATTGTTTGCATCGTCAACATCAATTGTATAGGTTCCTGCTGAAATATTTTCCAAACACCAAACACCCCCACCTAAAGAGGTCCATCCTGCTCCAATAGGAAATGGATTTGTTCCTCCTGTAATTGTAATACAAATAGACCCATTGGAATAGCTCCAATCTGGGGAACAGGTCGGATTTTCTACAACATCTATTGTATATAGTAGTTCACCAGGTTCATCTACAAATATATTATTAGAATACACACAGCCATTGGCATCGGTAACCGTGAAAATAAAATCTCCTGAAGTTGGATTAAAAATTCCGGTTCCAGCATAAGGAGGTGTTCCTCCGCTTGCGGTAACAGTTACTTCTCCAACATCACCATAACACAATATAGGACTTGTAATGCTAGCCGAAGCTGTTAATTCGGTAGGTTCATCGATTGTAATCGTTTCGGTTGTTTGACATCCGTTGGCGTCTGTAATAATAATTGAATGAATTCCTGCTGGTAAGGTATAATTTCCAGTGCCTGCATAGGGTGGAGTTCCTCCAGAAGCGGCAACATTATAGGTTACGGTATATCCAAAACAAAGTGCTGGTCCAGAAACTAATGAATGTGATGAACTGAGTTGTATAGGTTCTTCCAAAGTATAATCGAATGTGATGCTAGTTGGGCAATTATTGTCTGTCATACTTAGTGTATATACTCCCGCTTGAAGATTCTTAAATTCAAGAAGATTTGGAGTGCTCGTATCGCTATCCAACACTCCTCCTGGACTAAGAGAATAGGTAAAACTTCCTGATCCTCCTGAAACCGAAACCTCAATAAACCCATCATTACCTCCCATACAACTTACCTCATATCCATTGTAATCTGACAAGGTCTCGCTAATCAAAATTGGGCTTGCTTTCTGTTCGATTGTATATATTGGTGAAGTAAATTCACAACCATTGGTGTCTATTACCTTTAGCACATAATTTCCCTCACAGGCATTGTTTAATTCGCTATCTCCTGTTTCCACAATGGTATCAAAGTTTCCAGAATCGACTACAGACTCCGTGTACCATTCTAATAAGGTATACGGCTGCGTTCCTCCCTGAGGCGTAACTTCGATTGAGCCATCGCAACTCGGTGAAATATTATTACACGATAAATCAACTAAAGAAATAAGATCAAAGGTTACCGGAAGCGGAGGCACGACCATATAATCAAAAGAATAAGTACATCCTAAAGAATCTGTTATTGCAACCGAGTAATCTCCTGGACAAAGATTGTATTGATCTTGTAGTGTTGGATCTGAAAGTGAACCAATTCCATCGCCTATATAAGTCCAATTGTAAGTAAGTGGTCCAATACCTATCGGATTTAAGACGATACTTCCTCCACATTGTGGACTATAACTACAACTGATATTCGCAATGGTTGCATTATCCTCTACCCCTGGGATCAGCAAAACTGTAATGCTAAAGGAATCTCCAACACACTGGGTCGTTCCTGGATTGGAAGGTTTATAATAAGTAGGAGTTACGTCATAAATAAGTGTCTGAATAGCCGCACTGTTATTGGACAGAATCCCTGAGTCTATAAATGGCTCATCGGTGCCATTACTGTATCCTGAAACTTGACCACCACTAACATCTGTTACCACCCAAGAATATAAGGTGACATCGGGAACAATAGTACTTGCATCTGGGAAAACGCTATTTTCTGGAGCAAACAAAAATGAATCTCCATCACACACCGTTTCAAAATAATCAGATATAGAAGGGGTTGGCTCTATCCAAACAACCGCACTAAAAACAGGGCCTTCACAAGTCCCATTAGATGGAGTGATCAAGTATTCAATATTTTGTGGAGTATTGGTTAAATTCACTAACTGTTGTGAAATTAAATTTACTGAAACGCTAGTATCACTCCATCCACTTAAATTGTTATTAGGAACCACCGTCCATGTATAGGTTGTATTTACTGGGATAATAACCGTAGCATCTGGAACTCCATTTACGGGTTCGATGACAAAAGGATCATCACTACACTTCGTATCTGTTAATCCAGAATCATAAGGAATATAAGGAGTTGGCTTTACAATAATTTCTATTTCAAAAGTACTTGAACAATTTCCAGCAGCGGCTGTTACTATATATATTACCGACTGATTGGTGTTACTACTATTGATTAAGTTGGTTTGTTCAAATTGAGATTGACTGACGCCATCGGATGCACCTGAAATAGTTGAATTATTTCCAAAAGTCCAACTATATGTTATTCCTACTGGAATAATTGTCGTTGGTAAATCATTTACAGGTAAAAAAGAAAAGGACTCACTACTACATATTTCAACTTTTTTGTCTGGTACTTGAGGTGATGGTGCTACATAAATAAGCACTTCAAAAGTAATTCCCAAACACCCTCCATCAGTTCCTGAAATAGGGGTCACTTGATAATTTACTGTTTGAACGGTATTACTGGTATTGGTTAATGTCTGAGAAATCACAGCTCCAGATCCACTTGATGCATCTAGAATTTCTGTATTTGAATCCAATACAATCCAAGTATATGAGGTGTCTAATGGAACAATATCTCCATCAACATTATTGACTGGTTCTACAATAAAGGCATCCGTAGAACAAATATCTGCAGACTTGTCTTGTATTTGTGGCGAAGGATTTACCGTAATGCTAAAGGTTTCTGCTGCTCCTTGACATGATACCCCGCCACTGCTGTAAGTTGGCGTAACGGTTACGGTAGAAACTATCGGTGCATTGG
>JGI20157J14317_10004311_pt1 | contig 10999 bp, 10 predicted proteins | sample COG_07_FD_14317 | JGI IMG/M metagenome (IMG submission 14317)
CCACACCAACCACCACACCAACCACCACGCCAACCACCACACCAACCACCACACCAACCACCACACCAACCGCTCCAACCACTACACCCACTTATTGATATGATTCTTTTAAATATTGTTGTACCAGCTCTTAAGCAAGATGATACACTATTAAAACAAGGAAAACCAGTTAGTCTTCTAGGAAGGTGGATTCCGCGAGAAAAATCAAGTAAAAAGTTTAATTGGATTTTCCATAAACTAGCAAAAATGATGTATCCGGAATTTGTTATAGAACCACAAGGAGGATGGGTGAATAGACAACAGATGATTAATGCGTGTTCAAAACAAAAGATTTATCTTAAAAAATTAATTGTTAAGCTTTCTGGGTCAGATGGAGGAAGTGATACACCACAGGTTAAGATGGCGGGAAAACGGTGGAGTAAACTTAAATTTAACAACGTAACTTCTGTTACAATTAGAAATCAAAAGGGTGCGATTCTCAATAAAACTAAAAAAGGACACTCACGTTCAAGTGATAGCGATAGAGTTGAGTGTGCTAATAATTATACAGAACACGTTCAAAAAGCCCTTTCTGGTGATAAAACTGCCAAAATCCACGGAAAGCGTTTAGATGTTGGGCAACTAGTAAAGGATGGATATAGTTTGCAAGAAAGAGACGACGATACACTAAGACAAACTATTAATTTACAGTGGGCAAGTCAAACTGAAAATAATAAGGGTTTAGAAAATATTCCAATTGTTGCTATGTGTGATACTTCAGGGACGATGGAATGTGATGACAACGGTCTTCCTCTTAATAATGCTATTGGACTTTCAATTCGAATTAGCGAACTATGTCATCCTGCTTTTAGAAATAGAATTTTAACTTGGGATGCTATTCCAAAATGGATTAATCTTGATGATTGTCCTGATTTTGTTGCGAAAGCACAAAAGGTAAAAAATTCTTCCTGGTCTATGAATACAGATTTCCATCTGGCACTGGACGAAATGATTAAGGCTCTGGTAGAAAATGATATTGACCCTTTCTCTGTTAGAAAAATGATTTTAGCTGTATTCAGTGATATGCAGTTTGATGCCAGTTATCATAACGGTAATATTTTCGATGATGCTTATCTACAAATTAAGCAAAAGTTTGCGGAAGCGGGAATGAACACGAGTCATCGACAACCATACGACCCTCCTCATATCTTATTTTGGAATCTTAAAAAAACTAACGGATTTCCAGCAACAACTATTACAAAAAATATTACATTCCTTAGCGGATACAGTTCTACGCTATTAAATATATTTGCTACCAAAGGGTTAGGTGCTCTCAGAGAGGTTACTCCGTATGCTATGTTGAAGGAACTTCTTAATAATAATAGATACAACCCGCTCACAGAAAATGTTGACCGTTGGCTCGAAGTGTAAATATTAAACAAAAATATTAAACAAAAATATTAAACAAAAATATTAAACAAAAATATTAAACAAAAATATTAAACAAAAATATTAAACAAAATTAAATTTTATATTTAAAAGTTAAATATAAAATATCGTATATCTTTATTATGAATACTGATATATCAAATACTTTTTTACACCATATATTATCTGATAGAATACACGATTTATCAGATAATCCAAGAGGACAATTTATGGGAATGTTGGTGAATTTGTTAAGTAATAATAATATAAATTCAAATTTAGCGATGTTACCGTTAGCTAATAATTTCGCTACTTCTCAAATTAATCAAAATCAATCTATTAATAGAATTTTAAATGATTCACTTTTAATGAGAAATACACCCTATAAAAAAATTATATCAGAAAAAGGCGTCGAAGATTTAAAAAGTATAAAATATAATAAAGAAAGTTGCGAACAACATTCGTGTTGTATTACATTCGAAGATTTTGAAGAAGGGCAAGATATTACTCAATTACCGTGTAAGCATATTTTTGACCCACAAGCTATTAATACATGGTTAAAAGAAGAATCTAATAAATGCCCTGTTTGTAGATTTGAATTAGATTATATTGAAGTAAAAGATGATGAAGATGATGAAGAAAATGAAGATGAAGATGAAGATAATGATGAAGATAATGAAGAAGATGAAGAAGAAAATTCAACTACGGTAGACGGATATAATCAATTATTTAATACTATAGGGTTTATTAATAATCCAATAGAAAATTTATATAGACCACAAAGAAGAAATTTAATTAATCAAAGAAGATTTGTTAATCAAGTTATGAATGTTGAAAATCAATTTTTAGAAAATAGAATAATGCAAAATGCTATTATGGCTAGTATTTATGACCAAAATATTGAAGAAGGTCCGTTCAACGATACAATTCTTGAAGAATTTGATTAAATATCATCCCAATTAATCTCTTCCTCGTCCTTTTTAAATAAATCTTTACTTGATTTATCAACAGAGTTATCTTCTTCTTGTGTAGTATCAAAATTTGTTTCGTGTGTTACTTCAAATGGACAATCATTCCCTACTTCTTTCTTAGAATTATCATCTAATAGAGCATATACCTCTGGAATTGTCAAAAGCTCTTTTTTAGAACTTTCATGATAAACTTCTAAAATATCTGCTTTTTCTTTTTTTTTGGGATTTATTACAGCACCCATACTCACACTTCTCAGTCCTGCTAATACAAAACAACCGTTGCTGATTGTATTATCTCTTTTATTTCTACCGCGAAATTTTCCACGGATTACCAACGTTCTTTCTTTACCATCAGTACAGTTAATTACCGCGAATCCACCACCACTAACGGCTGTAACTCGACCAATAATTTCACCTTCCTCCATCGGTACGCGCAATTTTCTACTTTTATAACCACCATTCTGTGTTATATTTTTACTTGCCATTTTCTTATGACTACTTCCTCCATTCTTATTTTTAACCATGATATTATATTATAACACCATTAAAAAATTTTTTATTTTCAATTTTAGTAATCTATTTTTACCCTTATATTATTTTTTAGCTTTTTATTAAATACAGAATTTATCCACATTTTTATAGTCAAATTTTCCATTTTACAAATACTTTTTCCTTGTACGTCATCACTTTGTTCATCTGGTTCATACCCGTATTCTTCATAAAATTCTTCATATTCATCATCATCTTTAAAGTCAATTGTTTGTTTTTTTTTATTTATTTTTATATCATATTTATCAAATCTACTTTTCCATAATGGTGATTTATAAGCATAAAATTCCCAATGATACCAAAATATATGATTTATGTCTTTGTTTTGTCTTGATAAACTAAAACATCCTATATTTTTAGATATTCCATACATACGTCTTTTTGATAATGTTTTATAACTATAGCTGACTTCTTTACTATCGTTTTTACAACTTTCATCTGTTTGTAAAATATTTGTTACTTCTTTATTTAAAAGCATTTTATAATATACCTTTTTTTTTGGTGTTATTTTTAAACTTTTTATTGTTTTTGATAATAAATAATGATATTTATCACTATAATTATCATTATATTGAATTTGTTCTGTTAAACTTTTATTTACTAATTCCAGTTTTCTGTCGTCTTTGATGCGATTCAAATAATACGCTATTGCTATTTTCTTTTTTTGTTTTATAGCTTTTACAAATAATATCTCTTCCTTATTTTCATACTTAATTGTATCATTCTCCTCGTTGTCATCTAATATATCAGTATTTCTATTATTATAATAGGTCCTTAGTAATAATATGGTATGACATTTATTCAATCTAAATAAATTTTTTACAACCCACAACACACATTTGATATTTTTTGTTTCTTTCCATTTCAAATATTTATTCGTTATTTTTTCTTCCATTTTCGGATTTTTTATATAATAGTAATCATAGTATATTTTCCATAAAAGTTCAAAACTTTTCTCTTCATAACCACTCTTGTAATATTCATAAAACCAATAATAACACTCTTCTATATCTTGTTGCTTTAACAAACATTCCATAAAAGTTAATGTAACTTCATCCACACTATACAAATATCTTGTAAAAACTATTGTCATTTTATTTACCTTATTGTAAGTAAAATTAATGGATTCAATTTTATTTACAATAAATAAAATGACAATTTCTTGGTTATCGCGTGGTAAAACAACTTTCTCATTTTGATATTGATTTACGCCTTTGTACTCTCATCGTTTTAGTTTCAAATAAATTATTCTTTTTGTCTTTCACTATTTCCTCTTCTACTTTTTTTTTATTATCAATAAAAGAACCTGTTAGCTCTTCAAATGTTTTAATATTATTAATATTTTTTTGATATAAAAATGTATTAAATGTATGAATAGTTTCTATTAAAGATAACCTTTTATCCGGATTTGGGTCTATATTTTGTAACAATAATTTACTTAAGAATATAATAAATTTATTATCTATAAAACCGTTAATATTTATATAATATAAAAATTTCAGATACATTATTGATAACGAATAATTATCAAAGGTTTTCCAATATTTAAGTATTTTTTTGATTCTTTCATCAAAAGACAACTCATTATACATTTCTAATTGACGGATACATTTCTCTTTGTATTTTTTTAAAAAATTTGGAGAGAAATTTTGTTGTAATGCCTTGTTATTATCAACATATGCCTTCGCAATATCATTTAATTCCCCTTTGGTTGGTTCCTTATTTTTATTTATCAAGTAACATAAATAATGAGTCTCTAACGGCCATATATAATATTCAGGAGCATATATATAAAATATTTTTTTTAATTTATCATTTGTTATTGTTAATATATTTACCGATAATCCAAAATCTAGTAATAATGGAATTTCTTTATTAACATTAAAAAATATATTTGAACCCTTCAAATCATAATGAACTATAAATTTACTTTCTAACATCGTTAATGATTTTAATAAATGATTAAAACTTAATATTATATTGCTTACAAGTTGGACGCTATTTTTTTGATTTATAAGATAATCCATAAAATCTTCCCCTTCTATATATTGCAATTTCATTACAACATAATCCTGTGTTTTACTTTTTTTAAATATACTACATTTATCTTTTTCTTTATCTTCAATATTAGCTATATCTATTTCACAATGTTTCAAAACAGGAACAAAATGATCTTCATATCCACTTAATTCTTCTATTTTTTTCCCTATTTTTATCTCGTTTTTAGCACTTGAATCATATCTTTGGATTTTACTAACATATTTTTTATTTTGCATCGATGTTCCATCACAATTAATACCAGGACTAAATACACAACCAAACCCTCCTTCTGCTAATAATTTCCCACCAGATAAAAATTTTTTACTTGATGATAAATTTTTTAATTTTGCTTCCGACATATATAAATATGACTATATTTTTTAACTATTCTTCATTACGATAAAATATCTATTTTTATATGTTTTCTTAAACTTTACCATAATCTCCTCTATTGTAAAATTATACGATTCTAATCTTAATTTTTCTAATCTTAATAAATCAGTATTTAATTCATCATCAATAAAATTTATATATCCTTCTGATGGTTTTATTTCACGTCTAATAGTTATGTTATTGATATGATTATCTATAGCATCTTTGAAATCAAGCCCTACACTAACATACTTGCGGCGTTTTTTTACTTCTTTTTTTGTATTAGATTTGTTTTTAAAATAATATCGCGAGCTTTTATACATTTTAGCAACTCCATCACCTTTATAACCCATTTTAGATAATATAGCACACTCTTCTTCGATTATTTTTTTGTTTTCATCACACCAAATTTCCCAATTATCTTTGAAATTTATTGGGTCATCAAATCTATGAAGTCTCGAATATTCTTTTAAAATAGCAAGAAAATTTTCTGTAAATTTATAACGATATGTTTTGTGAGCATTTTTGGTATTGTCTAAATTCATTATTTTTAATTAATATATATCAGTTTTATTTTCAAATTTCAATTTTCAAATTTCAATTTTCAAATTTCAATTTCAAATTAACAACTATTTCAAATTAACAACTATTTCAAATTAACAACTATATGTATAATATATATGCCCGTTTTTAAGGTTAATAAAATAGTCTTTCTTGATAAATTTAAAAAATGTTACCAAAATATATTTATTATATCTAACCCTCCTAATGATATTAGTATGAATCATATTACACAAACTATATCTTTGAATACACTCTCACCTTTTAAAACCTTTTCTCATTGCGACGTCGGATGTGTCAAAACATTCATAAATAAAATAAATAATAAAATTTTACAGGAAAAAGATATTGACATATTATTTTCACAACTTATTGATGCTGGTTATACTATTGAATATGAAATGACAAAATTAGTCAAAGATAAAAATTTAGTTTGTTTTATTTCTAAAAATTGATATTAATATATTGTTATTTATTAATATCATAAATGCCTCATTCAAAAGAAATAATAGATAAATATTTACAATCTCTTAATGATATAGAAAAAATAGCTATTGAAATTGCGAAGGAAGATTTAGGTTCTTCTTTTGATATTGAAAAAAGTATTGGATTTTTGGATTGGTTAAAAAAATAAAAGTATAGTCTTATATTAATATGAAACCTCAAGATAAGATAGAATTAGAGAAAAAACACGATATTAAAACTGCAATAGAAGCTCATGATGATATAGGGAACACGAATAAAGCATTAAATGATTCTTATAGTCAATTTGTAAACTCCACAACTATCCCAGAAGCAATGATACGCGCGGCAGCAGACGTTCCCACAGGACTTATTAAAATGTTAGTCTTTAAATATGTAAAAACTATTAATAGTATTTTAAGCAAAACACTTTTTTATTTAGGTGTTGAACTTGGCTCAACTGGTGATGATATTAAAGAAAAGGCATCGGAAGCTACGAAAAAAGTTAAATTTCTAACACAAATTCTTATAATGGTATTGAATGACCCTCAAGTAAAAGACAATGTTAGATTACTTGCTATAGACTTAAATAGTGCTGTTTTACAACCATTTTTAAAGGCTGCCTTAATTACTCTAGAGGAAATGTCTCCTCAAATTGAGATAGCGGGTGAAAAACTCGAAGATAGAATTCACGAGGCTGCTAGAAAAATAACCGACGCTACCGGAAATGGAATTTTGTCTGGATTAGGAACAGTTCCTTATGTAGGTAATATATTAAATGCTACAGAACTTTTAGCAAATACATCTCTAGGCATCCAGGGTATTGTAGACGAATTTGTCGGAGCAATATTAGACCAAACCTTACAAACATTAATTATTTTACAAAAAATAGGCGGACCAGGTACAAGCGCACTCGATAGCTGGATTAATTTTGCTATAAATGCTAATAATGCTATGACAACTTTCAAAAATCAATATGATAACATATCAGCAAATATGAATACCAAAAATTTTACCCCTGACCCCCTAAAATCAAGAGAGGCTTTAATGAATAAAGCAAAATCCAGAGTTCCTGCTATTCCTGTTAGTCCTAATAAGAATATACCAGCGGCTGGTGGTAGACGAAAAAGGAGAAGAAATAAAACTAGAAAAAAGAACCAAAAAAAAAGCACTAAATATCGCAAAAAATCAAGAAGAAAATAAATTATAATTATAGTTAATTACAATTTATTACAATTTATTACAATTACAATTTATTACAATTTATTACAATTTATTACAATTTATTACAATTTATTACAATTTATTTTTTAAACATCGTTTTCCAAGATGAAAAATCCATCTTTTTTGGTTCTTCTTTTTTTGGTTTTAATAATATTTCAAAATCACTTATTTTACCACAATATTTATACTTATTTGCGTAACGAGCAACTTTTTCACCCTTTTTCTTTGGTTTCATCTGTTGATTTGGTTTAAATTTTACAAACAAATCATCCTCACTATCCGAGTCTTCGTCCTTCTCTTCCATTTTTGCTTTCTCTTCTGCTTTCATTTTTGCTTTCTCTTCTTCTTCCTTTTCTTGTTCTATTTGTTGTTTAATATCCTTTTCTCTATCGATATATAAACTAATACATTTAAACGACTTTACATACTTTCTGGCTACTGTTTCTAAATATTTATATGCCACTTGTTTATTGTCGCCCCACCAAGAAAACCCTTCATTTTCTTTATCATATTTCATAAAAATAGAACCATCAGGAGTTTCCTCAAATACACTGTTTTTTTCAGTATTAAGAGCTTTATTTTCATCTAACGATTCGTCTAACGATTCGTCTAACGACTCGTCTAACGCCTTATCTAACGATTCGTCTAACGATTCGTCTAACGACTCGTCTAACGCCTTATCTAACGATTCGTCTAACGATTCGTCTAACGGATACTTTTCTTCATATAGAGGCTCTTCCTCCTCTGCCCCCTCCACCTCATCATCTGTATGGTTTTCTCTATATTTCACATACGGTCTGTAAATAAATTTCGATGCTACACAATTTAATAATAAAATTGTAAAAGGAACAAAACCAAGAAAGAAAAAAAATGGTAGTAAAAAATTATTTTCCATACACCCATTACATACCGCCTTTTTTGTGTTAAACGTATAAATAAAATCTTTACAATTTCCCTCTTCTGTCATATATAAATTATTCTGTTGCTTCATTTTTAAGTTCTTTACATAACATTTTTTTTCGCAAATCAAACAAGTCCTTCACCTCTTTTTGTAGGTCTAACACCTTAATTAGCTGGTACGAGTTATTTTCATTATCTGGATGTAAGCAAACCAAATACATATCCTTTATTTTCTCTCCATAATTTTTTTCCAAAAGTGCTTTATAGGTGTTTAATTGAAGGCAATAATGATAGTAATTGCAGTCTGGTAGATGTTTAATACAAGGAGTTAATGCTGACTGCCATTTATTGTCCATCTTAATTCCTTTGCTTCTTTTCCAATCATAAATATCTAGAGTTCCGTCAGTATTGCGATATATCATATCTATTGAACCGGCAAACTTTAATTCCGTATCCCAAATCATCCACTCCGTTCTATAAGGCTCTTTGTCTCCACCAATTTCTTCTTCAAATTCTTCAAAATATTTCCATTCAATACATTCCTCTTCTACTTCCACTTCCATGTCATTATAGTAACACTCGATATCATAATGCATTTTCGTTCCTGCCGTTGAAGCAGCAATACCGTTATCTTTCCACATCTTTTTTATTTCCATCTTACTCATACCCCAATATTTATTAGTCGGTCCCCAGTTACGACCCATCATCATCTTGTCTATGATTTTATCAGCGTCAAAATGGTCAAAATGTGAATGATTCCAAGTAGTAACTGACATGAAATCACTATCGCCGTTAATAGTATAAATATGAGGACCCTCGTCAAAAGTGATACATTCGTCGCGAGGATGTTGGTTTTTTTCAGCTAAGTATGTTGGAGGTTCCATTATGTAATAATAGTAATTAATAGTAATTAATAGTAATTAATATTAATATTCTTTCAATTTTATAAATTTCCGTTGGTTAATCTTGCTTCTATCGCATCCAATCGGTCCTTTAATATTGCTACTTTATCTTTTAATGTTGTGTTTTCTGATTCTAAGGTGCTGATTTTGACTTCCGCTGCACCGAGCTTGGTAGTCTGCTCTTCGAGCTTTACTTCCGCTGCTTCCAGCTTGATTTTCTCCTTCTGTTGTATCCTGTCTATTTCCTGTGTCGCTGAAAATGCCATCGCAAAGATTTTACTCTTGTCTATTGTATGGAAATCATCAACCTCTTTACCATATAAAAATATATTTTCCCATTTTTTCTCAAAAATAAAACTCTTTGGGTCATTTTCCATCGATAATATTTCTTTTTCAGTTTCGTTTTCAGAAGGGTCGTTGCTAACGTAAAACTTGTATTTTGTATTACCGCTTATATATTCCAATTGATTCACAGACAAGTCGTCAATAGTTAATTTAAATGTTTCGTTTCCACTCTCGTCTGTAATAGTTTCCCAGTTTAAATTTTCTAAATTTCGCATCTCGTTAGGAATTATACCAACTTGCATGCCTACAGCCATCGGCATTTTCTCTTTAACCTGCTGTGCGATGAAACCAATTGTTGTACCAAATCCTTTATTTATCTTATCTTTATATTCATAAAAACAGCAAGAAATGTCGCGAAGTTGTTGGAGAGCGACATTGTCACTGACATCGCGAATATTTGTTTTTATTCTTTTATCACTTGATACGACCAGACGATTACACCAAACAGCATCTGTACAATAGATACTTGTGTTTTCGTAGTCGTAGTCATTTACCCTCGGTCCAAGTAAATAACTGTATCCTTGGGCAGCAATATAATAATTATTCCAATCAGACGAACCGTACCTTCTATTGGACCCAGATACATGTAAAGGATAATATGGCGTATCAGCCCTGATGCCCACGTTGCCGTTCACATCTATAACGAATTTATTGTTGTTGTTGCCGCTATAAGCCAAAGCATCAACTTGTGTATCGCTAATACCTATTGCAAAACGTATATTATCACCAGTCCAAGCCCTGTTTCCTAAAGCAACCGAATGCTTATAAGAAGCATGATTAAAACGACCCATGGCGACCGAAGCCTCACCTGTGCTTGTATTAGATTCACCCATAGCGACCGAAGATTCACCTTCGCTTGTATTAGAATTACCCATAGCGACCGAATTACGATTTGTGCTTGTATTATAATTACCCATAGCGACCGAAGCCTCACCTGCGCTTGTATTATTATAACCCATAGCGACCGAAAAATTACCTCCGCTTGTATTATTATTATAACCAGCCGACACAGAATAATTTCCACCAGCTGTCCCCATAGTTGAATGACCTAATATTATACTTCCCGCTCCTGTTCCCGGTCTTAAGACAGTTGATGTTAAAAACAGTTGATTCGCTTTAATATTACCATCCACTTGTAGCTTCCAACTAGATGGCACAATATTGTTACCGATGCCCACGTTGCCGCTCACATCTATAACGAATTTATTGTTGTTGCCGCTGCCGCTAGTAGCCAAAGCAGTACTTGCTGTATCGCTAATACCTATT
>JGI20157J14317_10004314_pt1 | contig 10996 bp, 7 predicted proteins | sample COG_07_FD_14317 | JGI IMG/M metagenome (IMG submission 14317)
TGGTGCGATGCTAAAAAGTCCAGTACCTTGGATGCATCTCTTAACCACCACCAGTGCCTGTGCGAGCGATCACGGATAAAACTCCACTCCCTGAGCAATCTTAAAACTTCTGAATGACTAGGGTGTTCGGAACTTGGCAGGATAATCCGTAAATATTCGGTCGAACCTTCCACCTCGATAGGAGGTCCATTATATTCAGGCAAATCGGCTACTGGGCTTTCTTCGGAAATGGGATCATTCACGCTGGTGATTTCACGAACTTTTCGCGGCTGCTTGGATTCAGGAGGATTCAGGTATTCGCTTACTCCTTCGAGTCCAGATTCGATCCAAGGGATGGAGGAGTCTGGAGAATTTGCCGGGTAAAAACACTCGATCCGATCCAACAGTTTAAGCAGTTCGTGGGCTTGCCCTAAATCGAGTTGAAAAAAAGAGGAAAGTTTTCCTCCGCACCATTGGGAAAGTGCAAACAGGGCTGAGCGCTCGGCGTCAGGCAATCCTGCCAAGTCTTCCATCTCACATTTTTCAGGAGGTAAACGGTCGCCCGTTTCCTTTTCCAGTTCAATCTTGGCAGGTATGGCGTTTCGCTGAACACACCCAGCTAGGGTGGGGGGGAGCAATATTCGCAACCTCAAAAGATGGCTGAATTCAGGTGTTTAGCGAGTGCGATGCTAAGGCCTCGTCCAAACCCTTATTCGCAGGAGCACCCCCCATGGCAAAATCGGGTTTACCCCCACCTTTACCACCCAATTTATCGGAGAGTTCGGCCAGGTAAGTTCCTGCTTTATGCCCGGACTCAACCGCTTGCGAAGAACAGATACAAACCATTGAGCACTTCCCTTCTTTTTCGGAAGCAAGAAGAACCACCGAAGGGGCACATCTTTTATTAATTTGTGCGGTAAGGGCACGAAGGTCGTTGGGAGCCAGGTTGGTAACTTTTCCGGTTATGATTTTTATTCCATCCCGTTCTTTGGCAGAGTTAATAAGTCCATCGGCGATTCCTGACTGTCCTTTTTGCTCAATTGAACGCAGTTGTTTCTCCAAATTCTTTACCTTGCCCTGCATCTGATCAATCCTGCCGTCAAGTTCATGGGGTTGACAGCCCAAGCGTTTAAGTAATTGGTTGTAGCCATTAACGCGCTCATCTGTCCATTGGTAAGCTGAGAGCCCAGCGACTGCTTCTAAACGCCGGGTTCCGGCAGAAATCGCAGATTCGGAAATCACGCGGATTGATCCAATTTCTCCACCGGTTTGGACATGAGTGCCTCCGCACAATTCCTGGCTCCATCCGCCGAGATCGACTACCCGGACCAATTCACCATATTTATCTCCAAAAAAAGCAATTACACCATCAGGTTTTTCTGAAAAGGGGATTTCATAGGTCTTAACTTGCTCATTGAGTAAAAGCTTTTCATTGGAAATTCGTTCTATCGTTTGCAACTTATCCTCTGAAACCGCTTCGAAGTGAGAGAAATCAAAACGTAAACGATCTTGCTGTACGAGAGAACCGGCTTGTCGAACATGCTCACCAAGCACTTCGCGCAGAGCCCAGTGGAGAATATGGGTGGCAGTATGGTGTCTTTGTATTGCAAGTCTCTTGGCTAGGTCGACCGTTAGCGAAAAAGCCTTTCCAATTACCTCGCTGGCCCCTGAGTGGCCATCAACTTGGTGAAGGAAGCGACCATTTGAGTCTTTTGCCACATGTTTAACCTTGAGGGAAGTACCCTCAAAATGAGCTGTTCCCGTGTCTGACATTTGTCCGCCCATTTCCGCGTAAAAAGGGGATTGGTCGAGCACAAGGTACTTTTTATCTTCTTGCTCGATCCAATCAATACAGGTGGCTGAAAAATCATTGAGGCAGGAAAGATCGTACCCAGTAAAAATCGTCGAATCTCACAATCTGAGCTCTCAGAGACGAGAATATCGACCGATTTGTGAGCTTTGCGGGCCCGCTTTCTTTGAGCGTCCATCTGGGCCTCGAATTCTTGATGATCGATGGTTAAGCCGCGCTCCCTGGCCATTAATTCCGTTAGGTCAATAGGGAACCCGAAAGTATCGTACAACTTGAACGCAAATTTGCCGGATAAGGCTTGGCCTGCCTCCATTCCCTTGGTTTCACGAGAAAATAGTTCAATTCCTCGATCAAGGGTTTTGTTAAATGATTCTTCTTCCGATCGGAGAGTCTTTTCGATCAGTTCTTTTCTTTCAGTAAGTTCCGGGAAAAACTCTCCCATTTGATCAACTAATACTGGTACTAATTTATAAAAAAATGGATCCGTGAACCCCAGGGTTCTTCCGTAGCGAACTGCTCTTCGAAGAATTCGCCGAAGGACATAATTCCGGTCGCTATTTCCGGGTAGTATTCCATCGGCAATGGAAAAAGATAGGGCACGTAAATGATCAGCAATTACCCGAAATGCGACATCTGTTTCTTCCTGTCCTTCAGTCGGTTTGCCGTTATTGGGCAGGGTAGATTGGTAACTCATTCCTGACATTTCTTCCAGTTTTTGAAAAAGTGGAGAAAAAACATCGGTATCGTAATTCGATGCGGGCTTGGAAAAATCAGTAAATTGTTTGGTGGCCTGAATTACGGCGGCCACCCGTTCAAAGCCCATCCCAGTATCCACATGCTTGGATCCAAGCGGTGAGAAAGTTCCTCCCTTGTCAGCATTGAACTGAATAAATACAAGATTCCAGATTTCGATACACAAGTGGGAGTCCGCATTGACTAGTTTTCCTCCGCTGTCTCCATTGGGAGTTAAATCGAGATGGAGTTCAGAGCAGGGACCACACGGGCCGGTTTCCCCCATCATCCAAAAATTGTCTTTTTTTCCGCCCGTAACCACATGAATGGATGGATCAAGTCCTGCCTTCTGGAAAATTTCCGACCACAAATCATGAGCCTCCTGGTCAAAATCTGCCGGGTCTCCAACACCTGGCTTATAAACAGTGGCATAGAGACGCTCCGGGGGGAATTTCCATACATCTACCAAAAGTTCCCACGCCCATTCGATGGCTTCTTTTTTAAAGTAGTCGCCAAACGACCAATTACCCAACATCTCGAAAAAAGTATGGTGGTAGGTGTCCAACCCAACATCTTCTAAATCGTTGTGCTTTCCTCCTGCTCGGATACATTTCTGGGTGTCTGATATCCTAGAGCTTGATGCCTGCTGATCCCCAAGGAAATAGGGAACAAATTGATTCATTCCCGCGTTGGTAAACAATAAGTTAGGCGATTCTGGAAGCAAGGACGCAGAGGAGACAATCTTATGGTTTTTGGAGGCAAAAAAATCAAGAAATGATTTCCTGATGTCGGTGGCTTTCATTCTTGGTAGATAGCTTATTTTTTAAATGATTCTTGAAAGGATGGCATTTCCCATTTCCTCTGTGCCGACTGCTGTTCCTCCCTGAGCAATATCTCCGGTACGCAATCCAGAGCGAATCGTTTCCTTGACTGCATTTTCAATTGCTTGGGCAGCGTTCTCCATTCCAAAACTGTAACGGAGCATGAGAGCTGCACTTAGGACTTGGGCACAAGGATTGGCCAGTCCTTGACCAGCGATGTCTGGGGCGGTGCCTCCCGCCGGTTCGTACAAGCCGTAAGGATGTCCCGTCGAATTTTTCCCAGTACCTAAACTGGCAGATGCAAGCATGCCCAATGATCCACAAATTACCGCGAGTTCATCTGAAAGGATATCTCCAAACATATTTTCTGTAAGTAAAACATCGAATTGATTGGGGTTTCTGACCAATTGCATCGCGGCGTTATCAACATACATGTGAGAGAGCTCGATGGTTGGGTCCAGGTTTTTCACACAATCAACAACCGTCTGCCTCCAAAGAACAGATGTCTCTAGAACGTTTGCTTTATCGACCGAGCATATTTTTTTTCCTCGTAGAGCAGCTGCCCTTACTGCCACTTCGGTAATACGTTCAATCTCTCCAGTCCGGTATACCATAGTGTCGATGGCCTCTTTTTGTCCATCTTCGAGAGTACGAGTGCTCTTCGGTTGCCCAAAATAAATACCGCCTGTGAGTTCGCGTACGCAGAGGACATCAATACCTGCACTGGCTACATCAGTTCGTAAGGGAGACAAGTCAGCCAATTCGGGAAAGAGGTTACCGGGGCGTAAATTGGCAAATAATTCAAATGCCTTTCTGAGGGGGAGTAGGGCTGCCCGTTCTGGTTGTTCCTTCGGAGGTAGGCTTTCCCACTTGGGACCTCCCACAGAGCCGAAAAGAATGGCATCTACTGCTTGGCAGGCTTTTAAGGTAGATTCAGGCAGGGCTGACCCATGATTATCTATACCGATCCCACCAACATCATGGCTAGTGGTCTCGCAAGAAAAATTGTGTGCCTTGCCGGTTTTTTCCAAAACCTTTAGGGCAACAGACATGACTTCGGTCCCGATACCGTCTCCGGGCAGATTAGTGAAGTGTATGGTATTCATCAAAAAAACGGATAGTTCTAATCGATGTGAGGGTTCCTGCAAAGAGGAAAAAGTATCTGTCTTGCGATGAGTATGTATGCGTTGACAAAAATTAGCTTCCTGATATCTTAAAAAGCTTCATTATAGTCTAGTCCATAGGGGGCGGGCACTTTGCTCGTCCTTTTTTATATCATTTAACCAATTACATATCCAGCCCATGAGCAGCGAAATTCTCGCAGTCCTTGAATACATGGAGAAAGAAAAGGGCATCAGTCGTTCCGACATGATTGCCACGATCGAAAACGCGGTAAAAGCCGCCGCTGAACGCGGTGGTGCCAATTCCGAACCCAGTGAAGTCAAGGTGGAGATTAATCCTAAAAGTGGAGCTCTTCAGGCTTGGACTTTACTTGAGGTTGTGGAATCTGTATCTGACACAGCCCGCGAGATCCATCTTGATAAAGCGAGACTGTATGCTGACAATCCTCAGGTTGGAGACATTGTTGAACGGGAAATGGATCCGGCCTACCTTGGACGAATTGCAGCAAAAACGGCTGAGCAAGCAATCAAGCAAAGGCTTAGGCAATTCGAGAAAGAACATATTTATGATGAGTTCCGAGATCAGGTAAGCAATCTTGTTACCGGTACTGTCCGCCGTAAAGAAAGAGGCGATCTGATTGTGGAAGTCGGTAAAGCTGAAGCACTTTTACCATGGCGTGAACAGGCACCCGGAGAAGACTGGGTTCCTGGCGAGCGCATTCGTTGCCTACTCATAAAACTGGAACAGCAAGGGCGAGGTCCGGAACTTATTCTTAGTCGTTCAAGCCTCAACTTTGTTCGCAAGCTTTTTGAAATGGAAGTTTCTGAAATCGCTGATGGCACAGTCACTTTAGCTGCAATGGCAAGAGAACCTGGGTACCGTACTAAAGTCTGTGTTAAAAGCACCGATCCCAAAGTCGATCCGGTTGGTGCTTGTGTAGGTGCACGGGGTGGTCGTGTCAAAAGCATTGTTCGTGAAATGAATGGAGAGAAAGTTGACATTGTTCGTTGGTTTGAAGACCCGGTTGAACAATTGGTCGAGGCGCTCAAACCCGCGGTTCCTCAAAATGTCAATCTGGACAGGGACAAGCGTCGTATGTATTTCGAAGTTAAAGAAGACGATCTTTCCGTAGCTATTGGCAGAAAAGGTATTAATGCCCGCCTAACATCCAGGTTGCTGGGATGGAAATTAGACATCGGAAAAGTTGTCGTTAAAGAAGTCGGTTTTGATGAGCGTAAAACTAAAGCAGCTGAGGGCCTAACCTCTGTAGGGATTAAGTTCGAGGTTGCGGATCGCTTGGTTGCCTTTGGTTTAGTAAGTCCTGAGGCCTTTGAAGGTGTTACTCAAACTGATTTAATCGGGTTGGGTTTTGATGAGCCTACTGCTCAACACATTTTAGAGAAAGTTTCCACTCCGACACCTGCCGAACAACCCGAATCCTAATTTAGTACCAAAGAGCAAGACTGTAAGAATCTATGAGTGTAAGAATTCACGCGATAGCCAAAGAGACCAATAAAACCAGCAAGGAGGTCATTGAATTATTGGCAGAACGTGGATACGAGATTAAAAGTGCTTCCTCTACGATCGACAATATCACTGCCCAGTCCCTGATTGACGAGTTCAAGAAGGAAGCTTCTGAAGTGGTGGAAGTAGATTCGCCCCAAGTTGAAGAAATAAAGGAATCTACAGAAGAATCTAAGGCTGTTCCTTTTGTTAAAACCAAGAAGGATTTAGATCGCGAAAAAGAAGATAAAGAAAGAGCGGAACTTGAAGCCAAGGCTGCTCTTGCTGACGAACAGGAAGTTTCGAGTGAACCAAGCCCTGGCAAACCAGTCTTACCTCCCGAGCCTGAAACTGCCGGAGCGGCTCCAAGCTTGCCTCCGCCACCAGTTAAACAAGCATCGGCAGTTCCTTCTCCACCATCCCCCGCTCAGCCTTCTTTACCACCTCCACCAAGCACTCCGATTCCAGATGATTCAGGCGGAATCGTTGAAGGCAATTTGATTATTGTTAAACCTCCGATTGTAGTCAGGGATTTTGCTGGGTTGATTGGACTCAAACCTTTTCAGTTAATTTCTGAACTCATGGAAATGGGCATTTTTGCCTCCATGAACCAAGCGATCGAAGAAGATGTCGCCAGCAAGGTCGCAAAAACCAAGGGTTTTGATTTAGAAATTCGTCATCGGGGAGAAAAAACCGAGCCTAAGCCTAAGAAAATCAAGGAAGTGGTGGATGAAAATGATGAAAAGTTCCTTGAACCCCGTCCACCCATCGTTTGTATACTTGGTCATGTAGATCATGGCAAAACCACCCTGCTTGATACCATTCGCAAAGCTAATGTGGTTGATGGTGAAGCTGGAGGAATTACCCAGCATGTTGGTGCTTATCAAATTGACCATAATGGTCAAAAAATCACATTTCTTGACACTCCTGGTCACGCCGCTTTCTCCAAGATTCGTGAACGGGGAGCTAACCTTACAGATGTTAGTATATTGGTGATCGCCGCCGATGATGGCTTTATGCCTCAATCGGAAGAAGCTTTAAAGTTCGCCCAGCGTTCTCAGTCATCTCTTATGGTTGCGATCAATAAGACAGATTCCAAGGGTGCTGATATTGATAAGGTTAAAACGCAAATGCAGGAGCGTTCCATTCCCGCAGAGGACTGGGGGGGTGATGTTGTTACTGTTCCCATTTCTGCTCTCAAGGGAGAAAATATCGAAGAACTTCTTGATATGATCTTGTTGCAGGCGGAGTTAATGGAACTCAAGGCCAATCCATCTGCAATTACTGAAGCCATAGTCATTGAAGCCCGTATGGAAGTGGGAAGAGGCCCGACAGCAACGGTAATCGTTCAAAAAGGAACCCTCAAAGTAGGTGATTCATTCCATTGCGGTTCTGTATATTGTAAGGTTAAGGCCTTAATCGATGATCAGGGCAATAAGCTTAAATTGGCTCCTCCGTCTACTCCGGTCAATGTTTTAGGCTGGTCGGAAGTTCCAGATTGTGGAGCAATCTGTAAGGGAGTGAAAAATGAGCGAGTTGCCAGACGTGAAGCTGATGAACACGCTGTCATGGAAAAGAAACTTTTAGCTATTCCAGTTGAGGAAACGGTCGAAGAGACTGAAGGAGAGACAGGTGATTCCGAAAACACTGCCGCTGTGGATGCTCTTTTTGCTGCCATAAGTAAGAGTAAATCAACCGCTTATCGGGTTATCATCAAGGGTGATGTACGAGGTTCTGTCGAAGCTTTGAAGGACTCGCTTAATTTAATCGAAAGCGATAAAGTCCTACTTGAAATTATTCATTCAGATGTTGGGCAGGTTACTAAAAACGATGTCAAAATGGCCGATACATCCAATGCTGATATTTTGGCTTTCAATGTAAAATTGGAAAATGGAGTTATGGGCGAAGCCAAACATTTGGGTGTTCAACTTTACCATAACAGTATTATTTATCAGCTCATCGACCTGGTTAAGGAAAACATGTCTGAATTGCTTGAACCAGAATTGGTGGAAAACAAGACAGGTCGTGCTGAAGTTCGTCAGGTATTTCGTATTAGCAAAAGCAGGGCGGTTGCTGGTTGTATGGTTATGGAAGGTGTCATTACCCGAAATAAAGGTGCTCGCTTGGTCCGCTCGGGTGAAGTTATTGCCGAGGGTAAAATTGATACTTTGCGACGATTCAAAGATGATGTGACCGAAGTAAAAGCAGGTTTTGAATGTGGTATGCGTTTAGATTCCTTTGATAAATATGAAGAAGGAGATGTTATCGAGACCTTTGAGATCGATAAGATCCGTCCATCGCTTTAATTTTTAAAATTTGTATCCGATGAGCCTGCGATTAGCTAGGGTCAATGAATTGGTCAAAAGAGAAATCGGTAATTACTTAAGTACCAGGTATGGTGCTGAAACAGTAAGGTGGACGATAACCACGGTAGATGTAGCCGCTGATTTACGCAACGCGACCGTTGCCTATTCGGTTGTGGGAGATGATTTGAGTGCCCGTGAAGCTCAACAATTCTTTCGCAAGCACGCTGGTGAAATCCGGGGAGTGGTTAGTAAATATGTCGTTTTGAAATACTCACCGAAACTTCAATTTGTTAGAGACTTAGGGATCGAGCGCGGAAATCGGGTAATGGAGATTTTGGATACCCTTGATGATCAGACTGAAGACGGGAAATAGCTTTCCATTGTTGGTGTCACAGCGTGTCATTGCTGTGTCATGATTTGAGCCACCCTGTCACAGTTTATTCTTTGCAATCTGCGCCTTGAATGATTCAACTGTTATAAGTCTTTGTTATTCAATAATATAATGATTTAATTCAAGTGGGCACGGAAGGTGCACTAGTTCTAACCGTGAGCAAAATATTAGGTATAGATTTAGGTACAAGTAATTCATGCATGGCCGTAATGGAAGCAGGCGAGCCTAAGGTAATTCCCAATTCCGAGGGTAATCGCACCACTCCATCAATTGTTGCCTTTTCCAAAACCGGAGAGCGAATTGTTGGTCAGGCTGCCAAGAGACAGGCAGTTACAAATCCCCATAACACCATTTATTCGGCCAAAAGGTTGATCGGGCGTAAATTCGAAGAAATTAAGGACGAAGTGAGCACACTTCCCTTCAAGGTTATTGAAGGCAAGAATGGTGCGGCTGTTATCGAATGCGATATTGACGGCAAAACCGAAACTTTCATGCCCGAACAAATCGCTTCTATGGTTTTAGGGAAGCTAAAAGCTGATGCCGAAGCGTATTTGGGAGAACCTGTGACTCAGGCAGTGATAACGGTTCCTGCCTACTTCAATGATGATCAACGCCGGGCAACCAAAGATGCGGGTGCAATTGCAGGGTTGGAGGTCATGAGAATAATTAATGAGCCTACCGCAGCTTCACTTGCTTACGGCTTGGATAAAAAGGGTGAGGAAACCATTGCTGTTTATGATTTGGGCGGTGGAACATTTGATATAAGCGTATTGGAAATCGCAGACGGAGTTTTTGAAGTAAAAGCAACCAATGGAGATACTCAGCTTGGTGGTGATAATTGGGACGATAAAATCATCAACTGGTTGGTAGAAGACTTTAAAAAAGAACAGGGCATAGATCTCTCTGGCGATGCCATGGCTATGCAACGTCTTAAAGAAGAAGCTGAAAAAGCCAAAATGGCTTTATCATCTTCCCAATCCACCGATATTAACCTTCCATTTATTACGGCGGATTCTTCCGGGCCAAAGCACTTAAATGTTACTTTTAGCCGATCTAAATTGGAACAAATTTGTGACGATCTTTACGAGCGAACTAAAAATCCTTTCAAATCCTGCTTGGAAGATTCAGGGCTAAGTATTGGGGAGGTAGGCAACCTTGTTTTAGTCGGTGGAATGACTCGTAGCCCTCGTGTTGTCGAGATCGCTAAAGAATTGGGCGGTAAAGACCCTAACCAAGGAGTAAACCCTGATGAAGTGGTTGCCATCGGGGCTGCCATCCAAGGAGCAGTATTACAAGGCGATGTTAACGATGTTTTGCTTCTGGATGTAACACCTTTGACCTTGGGGATTGAAACTGCCGGTGCTGTTTCTACTCCGATGATCGAGCGTAATACGACCATACCGACAAAGAAGTCTCAAGTATTCTCGACCGCTGCAGATAATCAACCTGCTGTGGATATCGTGGTGCTTCAAGGCGAACGTTCCATGTCTCAAGACAATAAAACCTTGGGTACATTCAAACTAGACGGAATCCGGCCTGCACCTCGTGGGACACCTCAAGTTGAAGTGACTTTTGATATCGATGCAAACGGCATTCTTAATGTAACCGCAAAAGATAAGGATACTGGCAAAGATCAAAAAATAACTATTTCTGGTTCTTCAAGCATGGACGATGAAGAAGTTGATAGGCTCAAGAAAGAGGCTGAAAAATTTGCCGATCAAGACAAAGAGAAAAAAGAAGCCGTTCAAACTCGGAATGATTTGGACTCTCTAGTATATCAATGTGAAAAGCAACTTACTGATCTTGGCGACAAGGCAACGGACGAGTTGAAGAAGATGACAGATGATATGTTGGCAGATGCCAAAAAGGTTTTGGATGATCAATCATCAACAACTTCAGCTATAAAAGAAGCTAAAGAAAAACTTGAGAAAGGCTTTGAGGAATTGGCTAAGCTAGCTGCCCAAGCCGGTGGTGGTGCCACCGATCCTGCTGCCGCTGCTGCAGCTGCAGCTGCCCAATCCCAATCAAGTGGCGACAACAAATCTAAGGAAGACGACATTGTTGATGCTGATTTTGAAGTCGTGGACGATGAAAACGACGAAAAGGAAAAATCTTAGTACAGAACCATAATTTCGGAAAACAGTCTGATTTACTGCCTTTCCAACTGTTAATCATTAATATCTAAACCAACCTAAAAAAAAAGGAATATGAGCAAACCAAAAATCACTCCATTGGGAGATCGTGTACTCGTCAAGCAAGTCGATGAAGACGAGCAAATTAAAGGCGGGATCATTATCCCCGATTCAGCAAAGGAAAAGCCGCAGGAAGCGGA
>JGI20157J14317_10004325_pt1 | contig 10973 bp, 12 predicted proteins | sample COG_07_FD_14317 | JGI IMG/M metagenome (IMG submission 14317)
CATTCAAAATCAACTCCAGTTGTTGTTAAGCTAGAAACATTTGATCCAATGGTAATTGAATCAGAAGTAGCAGTTAAGTTGACAACATTAGTAATACTTAAGTCAACTGAATCACAAAGCACATAACACGTATTTTGACAATCAGATAGAGAAGCATACTGACCTCCCCATGGTCCTGCTGGCCCAGCATCATAGCAACCTAATATTGGATCACAGTCATAAGAATTATTTGGTATTACAGTTTGCCAAGTAGTTCCATCCCAAGCAATTGTATCGCATGTATTACAGGCAGATCCTAAAGGAGGGTTTGCCCATAAATCATGCTGATATAAACTATCATATAAAAAAACATTAGCACATATAATAAAGGTATCACAGAGAACCCCATTGAATCCTCCTATATTTAGAAAACTTGTTGGATTGTCATATAAAGGAGCGAATAAATTAACATTACCATCAGTTGAATAACCTTCCCAAAAAGATAATGAATCAATGACTTCAGGAAAATTATTATTTAAATAATTAGATGAAATTGTTAATGTATCCAGATTATTATTAAGTTCATTAAAATCTATTAAATTACAATCAAAAGTTGGCGTAAAGGATCCATTATATGAGTATGTACTTGTATATACACAACCAGTTGTCGTAGTAACTGTACATGTATACGTTCCAGCAGAATTAACACTTATTGTTTGAGTAGTATCTCCATTTGACCATAAATAAGTGTCTGGATAATTATTTGCACAACCAGAAGTACCGCCAATTGTATAAGTCCAGTCAGCTGATAAATTAGTTCCTGATGCTGAAATTTGCAAATTACCGTAGTTACACGGATTCATTAAAATAATAACCTGTACTGAATCTGTATCTATACAATAGTTAATTGTTGTAGAGTCAAAATAAGTTACAGTCAAAGTAGTATATAACGGATAAGTAACATTAGATAAATCTCCATAAGTATGACAAGGATTTTGTTGAGTTGAGGTAGTGCCATCACCAAAGTCCCATAAATAAGATGCAGAATAATTAGTTGACCATCCAGGACTTACAGATGAGCTATCAGAGAAATTTAAAGTACCTGACCCCCCATTGTCAGAAATTGGATTTGAATTACACTGTGCTTGAACACTTATAAAAGCTATAGCAGTAAAAAGTGTAAGTATTAATTTTTTCATAGTTTTACGTTTTAAAATATTTTTGATTATTGTTTTAAATTATTTGACACTGCAAAAATATATACCTTTTAACAGATTACAATATATTTTAATTTAAAAAATTATAGGTTCAACAATAATATAAGGGTATTTAAATCTAGTAAATTACTTACGAATTCAAACAATTAATTTTTAAAAAAATTCGAAATTAGGACAGTGAGGTCCTATAAACATTAACCTACTCATTTGAGTGGGTTAATGTTTACTCAATAATTATTTTTTTCTCTACTGTTCCATCATCATAAATATAGAAAAGTAAGTTATTTGATAGATTATTAGTTCTACCTAAAACATCTACATATTTAATTAACTTTTTATTACTATTAAGAATATTTAGTCCTGATGAGATATCATCACACAAGATCTCAACTTCAATATCATAGAAAAAGTAATAATAACTGTAAGGGTCAGTATTTGCACTAGAACTTGTGATATCTATAGCAGTGGCTATATTATAAGGATAGTTTGCATTTGAATTGTTTCTATACAATCCAGACGTCTGTAAGGCTCCTTGTGAAACACCTAATTGCATATCATTTGAGACAGGAACATTAAAGTTTAAATCGATAGTTTGTTGTCCTGAAGATATAGTTAAAGTAGTGTCATCAATCACTGTTCCTCCACTATTTCTTAACTCAAAAGTAATCGTATTATTAGCTTCAGAATAAACCATAGCTGATTTAATAATACATTCTTTTGATGCACTAAAATTTAAATGTTGGTCACCATTAAAAAAACCACCACTTGCAAAAGTATTATCTAAAGCACCTCCAAAAGCTACAGTAGTGTTAGCATTAGGATCAAAATTAGATGCAGATGCATCAGTACAACCAAGTATAGGAGTAATACAAGAGCCATCATCATAACAAGACAAGTTGTTATAGTTTAATGCTAAAGGGTCTGTACATCCAGATACATAACAACAACTTCCATCATCAAAAGTGGCAAGTGCTGAAAAATTAAAAGCAATATTATCAGTACAACCACAATCATCACTTAATTTATAGCTATAAACAGTTGTAGGATATGTACCCATATTAGTATTCCAATCCTGTCCAAGTAAGAAGTAAACATTACAACCTATAACAAAATTACCAGGAGCCCATATAGCCCCACCAGGATGTGATTGAAGTTGATTCCATGAATCATTTAATGGATTATATTCCCAAAACTCACCACTAGATAATGGTCCATGATCATCCCCATCCCCACTTAGAATATATCCCTTTCCATTGTATGAAAATTGAGTGCCTGCAACTCTTGCTTCTGAAGGGAAATTTGCCATTTGTATCCAGCTATCATTCGTTGGGTCATATTTATAGAAATCATTGTAAATATATGAACCAGTGGAATTACTTCCTGGACCCGGATTGCTACCATGTCCGAAACCAACATAAGCATAATCACCAATACCAAAATAGAACGGATGATGTCTCTGATTAGCTATAAGATCACTCTTTTGTAACCAAGTATCTGTTAAGACATCATACTCCCACCAATCACCTAAATTACCATTACCATTACCACCACATCCCATATATATTTTATTATTTACAACAATCATAGCTGGGTGCTGCCTACCATCTCCAGGGAAATTTGATTTTTGATTCCAGACATCATTATCCATATCATATTGCCACCAATCTACTGGATATTGACCGTTAGAAGTAGAGCCAAAGCCTATGTATGCTTTATTTCCTATAGCAACCCCATAGCTATAACCCCTTCCAGAGAAAGGAATATCTTGCAACTGTATCCATAAGTCATTAGCTTTATCATACTTATATACATCATCATTATAACTACCTGAAATAACAAAACCATATTCATCATTACTAAAGGTAATTGGGTGGTGTCGTCCATCTCCTGAAAAATTAGATAATTGATCCCATGTCTGACAAAACCCAAATAAAGGGAATATAATTAAAACGGTTTTTAGTAATTTTTTCATATTGCAAATATATTTTTTACTTATTCTAAATGAAGAATTTAATTGATAAAATATTCTCATAATGATATATTTCTGAACATTTATCTAGTTGGATTATGTTTTTTAAATACTACAATTAAATTATTATCAGTAAATACTATATTTGATGCTCTTTTCCTCATTTCTGATAATATCTTATCACCTTTTTTAATTTTTTTCTTTAACTCATTTTTTATAATATTGATTTAAATTTTCTCTTGCCTTTGATATCTTAGGAGATATTATCATCTTACAATATTGTTGATCCTTATTTAGTTTATAATATCCCTGATGATAGTCTTCAGCCTTATAAAAGTCTCTAAACAGCTCAGTCTTTGTCACAATTTTATTTTCAAAAATATCATTGTCTAAATACGTAATATATTTTTTTATAATATCTGCTTCTAGCTGATTATTGAAAAGAATAATCGATCTGTAATGCTCTCCTTTATCATTTCCCTGTCTATTTAATGTTGTAGGATCATGTGTTAAGAAAAAAATCTCTAATAACTGCTCTAAACTTATTTTTTTTGAATCATACGTTATTTTACAAACTTCAGCATGTTTAGTTTTACCACTACTCACTTCACGATATGACGGATTTTTGATTTCTCCACCAGAATAACCATTAACTACTTCTATAACTCCTTTGACATCTTCAAATACAGCTTCAACACACCAAAAACAGCCACCACCTAAATAAATAGTATTGATATCTTGGGTTTTATCAGTAATCATTGTCATAATGTTAAGGGTAAATAATATTGATAGTAATTTCATTTCTTCTATTTAAAATTTCAAAAGGTGAATTATAAACTAATAATTCAAACTTATTATTATGATTTATATTCTCCCTCTCCAATATGTTTTTTAATTCTTTTATTTTATTTTCTTCAATATTTTTATTTGAGTATCCTGAATATTGAATAGCAGCTTTAGTACATGAAGCAATAGTCATAAAATTAATTTTAGGATTATTTGCTTTAGGTAGGCTGTCTAGTGTATAATTATTGGGCATCCTAAATATCATCTCTTTGTTACCATATAATTTCATAGTTACCGGAGAAGTCATAGCAATGCTTATATTTTTATTGTTATCACCAAATATATATGCTGCTAAGTTTTTAAAGTAGTTATTTCTTTCTTCTTTTCCCTTAGAATAATAACTTGCATTTACAGATTCTCTATACTTCCTGATTTCAATATTATCTATCTTCTTTAGTATAATATATTGTTCTTGCACACTATTACTCGTGTTGTTTTTGAATGAATAAATTAGAAGTGAAAAAGCTATCATTATCATAATCAATAAGGCTTTCTTCATACTTAAATACTGTTAAATAATTCATTAATTTTTTTTTGTCGAAACATGAAGATATTCAATAGTTTTCTTTTAATAAAAAGCTTGTGCATTAATCTTCCAAAGATATAAAATGGTAATTTATATTTTACTTTATCAATTACCTCCGTAGTACCATCACTATTACTTTTAAAATGATGCTCATGATGCCACAATTTATATGGTCCACAAATCTGATTGTCAATAAAATAGGATCCTTCTTTGACTTGAGATATTTCTGTCACCCAATTTAAATTAATAATTTTAAAAGGTTTGATCTTGTAACTAATAATCTTTCCTTCATAGAAATCATCAGATTTACCTGATAAAATTTTAAACTCAACATCTTCAGGAGTTAGTTTGTTAAGGTTAAGAGGTTTTCTGAAAAAATCCCATATTAAATCTATTTTTTTAGCTACTGTTTGTTTAGCAAGTAAGGTGTATAACCCTCCACCATGTTTAATAATTTGTACACTCATTTTTTATTTTCTATTTTTTCTATTTCTGATAAGACTCTACTTGCTTCAGCAGTTTTAGCATCACTTTTAGCTCTATTGTATTTTGATAAATTATACGCTTCTTCTGTAAGTGCCTTATACTTATCCTTTAACTTCTGAGTCTTAGTTTTTTTCTTAAAAAAATTAAACATAGTTATATTTATTTATTATTATATTTATTGTATAAAATATAGCTAGATTCAATCTCTCTATATTTAGTAATTGAATGATGATAAGCTTGAATAGAAGGGGTATAATATTAATTCTTGTCATATTTTAGACTGTTTTAAAAAAAGGATCGTTAACTCTTGCATAAGGATATTCTGCAATTTTGTCTAAACTATAATATGTGTTTAATCCACCTACTCCAATACTATTTAATAAGTCTAGTTGAATATTCCCATTCTTGTGAATTGCACTATCAGGCACATAAAGCCTTTCAACACGACCAATAATTAAACGGCATCCATTTGATCTTATTAATTGAGTATCCTCTAGATTTAATCCAATTTTAACATAACTATCTTTAACATATGGTGCCTGGAAGTCATTTAGATATTCAGCTGTGAATTTACATTTTTGAAATTCTGATTCATTCCTATCAAATTTAACAGATGTGTAATGAGATCTCTCTATCATATCTAAATTAACATGATTAATTGTAAATTTATTTGTTTCAATAATATTTTCGTAAGTATCTCTTGTGTTTACTTTTGCAGGCCTTAGCATAAAGCCCATTAATGGGGGATTACTGCCTACATGAACAATAGAACTAAAAATTGCAAGATTTTCAATGGAATCATTAGAAATAGTGCCTATTAGATTTGCAGGACTAATGCCAGTGATAGAATTCATTAAGTTAATTCTTTTAAATTTTTCTAATTGCTGAATACCATCTTTATTTAAATACATATTAAAAAAACCTTTTTAAATTAATCTTGAATCATAAGCCCAATGCAGTAATGCTTGTCTTTGTTTAATCCTACAATTAAGATCACCTATTTTACAATTCTTTTTCAAAGCTCCAACATGCCTTCTCATAGCTTTCCATCTTTTAATTTGACGTAAATCTTCATTTTCTAATCTTCTACCCATAAAATACCTACAGTACCACTGAAACCAACCCCTAGGGTCCTGATCGAATATCCAACCCTTATCAAGCCAGTTCTTTAAAGGAAGCGAAGCATCTATTTTAAAAAAATTAAGTTCAATATCCTTTTTACCTTTAGAGATTTTAGCCTCCTGAAACCATGAAGTAGGGAATTCCAAAAAACAATCTGTCATATACTTCCCCCCAAAAACCCCTAAATTTAACATTTGAATTGGTGTAAGCTCAGGAATAAATTCACTATCAAAATTTTTGCCTATTGGCTGAGTTAGGAAATATTTATAATTAGATTGCATTAAATCATTAACTATTACTTCTTTCATAGTTTATTTTTTTAATGTAGCCATTCCACCATCTATAGAAATATTTTGACCAGTAATCCATTTAGAATTATCTGAAAGTAAAAAATGAATTAACGAAGAAATGTCTTCAGATGCACCTATTTTTTTAAGTGGATTATTATTTCTAATTCTTTCCTCATTTTTTTCATTTCTTAAGAACCTATCAGACATTTTACTTTTAAACATTGAAGGTGAAATACAATTAACTCTAATATCTGGAGAAAACTCAGCTGCTAAAGCAGTGCAAAGACCAACAAGAGCTGATTTTGCAACTGAAACTGATGAATGAAATGGCATACCAAGCTTACTTGCTAGTGAGCTAATAAATACTAATGAAGCATCTTTGTTAAAATGAGAATGGTAGTATTTTAACACTTTTATCAATCCCATGACACTTACATCAAAATCATTATAAAAATCTTCAATTTTAAGACTTCTGAATGGCTTTAAATTAATAGTTCCGGGGAAGTAAACTAGACCATCATATTTTATTTCTTCTGTGTAATAAGTTGAAGGATCTAATACATCAAAGTTACTTACACAACTTTCACTATCTTCTCTACTTAATCTTATAAAATTATACTGTTGATTATAATTTTTATATAAACTTAGAGCAGCCTCACTACTAGCTCCGATTAAAAGTATATTCTTCATTATAAATTATCAATTTTACTTGCCATTAAAAAATCATTCTCATGCAATCCATTAATTTTATGGGTAAAAAGAATAATTTTTACTATTTTATAATTAATATGAATAAAAGGATGATGACCTTGTTCTTCAGATAAACCAGCAACTTTATTCGCAAATCCTATTGCGTCTAAATAACTATCAAAGTCGAATTCTTTTATTAGCTCTTTACTATCCTCAACAATCCATTGTTCACAGATTAATTTTTTATATTCAATAATTTCGCTAGCCATCATAGCCGGAATACCTCCTTGACAAGGAATACATTTGTTTTCTTTAAACAACATAATATCTATTTTAATTGGTTGGTTATTTTTGCACTCAATGGACTAGTTGTAGAGTAAAAATAATCAATAAGTTTACCTTCTCTATTTAGAAGGTATTTCTGAAAATTCCACTTTACTTTAGAGCTAATTTTACTGTTTAAATTTTCATCTGTAAGCCAAGCATATAATGGATGTAAATCAGGACCCTTAACATTAATTTTCTCAGTTATAATAAAACTTACACCAAAATTTTTAGTGCAAAAATTTTTTATTTCCTCAGCATTACCAGGTTCTTGTCCACCAAATTGATTACAAGGGAAACCAACTACAACTAAGTCACTTTTATAAATTTGATATAACTCTTCTAATTGTTTATATTGTTTTGTAAAGCCGCAATTTGAAGCAACATTTACAAAAAGGATGTATTTTCCCTTAAAATCATTAAAGTCTATACTTATACCATCAATAGTGTTTATCTTACTATCATATACAGATTGGGCTGAAACGCATAATACGTTTGAAAATAAAAGTATAGAAGTTATTATGTTTTTCATTTTATTTTATTTTATAAGATGAAAATAAATGAGTGCAAGTTATAAACTCAAACTCATTTATCTTCATCATAATGAATTATAATTAACGTGCAAATCGTTTAACAACTTCACCATTTCTATAGATATCAAAAATTATCTGATTTTTGACTAATCTATCTATTTTTTCTCCAAGAATGTTAATTGAATATAAATATTCTTTATCTAAACTATTTAGTTCAGAAACACTTGTAGTTGTAGGTAACAATACAGCATCAATCACATGTACTACTCCATTGTCAGCTACGATATCTGCAACTGTTACTTGTGCATTGTCAATAAAAACTCCATTAGCATTAATTGTTACAGTTACATCTGTTCCTAGTAATGTTGTAACTACTTGATTATTTGATAACATCCCTGACATTGCAGTTGCCCCAACAACATGGTGCTTTAATATGTCCGTTAACTGTGGAATGTCATTTAATAATGCAGTAACTGTACCTGCTGGTAGTAAATTAAAAGCAGCATCCGTTGGTGCAAATAATGTAAGCGTACCTGGATCAGATAAAACAGCATCTAAGGCACAAGCATCAATAGCAACCTTTAAAGTAGTGTGATCATTAGAATTAGATACAATATCATAAATTGAATTAGTTTGTGTTGGTGGTAGTAAAACAGCATCAATCACATGTACTACTCCATTGTCAGCTACGATATCTGCAACTGTTACTTGTGCATTGTCAATAAAAACTCCATTTGCATTAATTGTTACAGTTACATCTGTTCCTAGTAATGTTGTAACTACTTGATTATTTGATAACATCCCTGACATTGCAGTTGCCCCAACAACATGGTGCTTCCGTTGGTGCAAATAATGTAAGCGTACCTGGATCAGATAAAACAGCATCTAAGGCACAAGCATCAATAGCAACCTTTAAAGTAGTGTGATCATTAGAATTGGAAACAATATCATAAATTGAATTTGAAGTAGCGTTTACTGTAATAGTACCTACCATACCCATACCAACGTGAGGATCACATTGATAATCATAATTACCCGCAGTATTACAAACCCAAACATAAGTTGTCCAAGAATTACTTGCAGCACCGCTATACAAAGAACCATCAGCATTATTAGGATAAGTTGATAAATCACCATTTACATTGTGGAATCCACCATCATTTGTAAAAGTAACCTGATCACCAACATCAATCGTTAATGTAGCCGGAGAAAATGTATTTGTTTGACTATCAATAACAACATCATGATTAGTCTGAGCAATTACAGAACCAGTAAAAAATACCATGGCTGAAGCCATTAAGCAGCCTAAGAGTCTCTTAGGGCTTTTTTTGTTAAAATTTGTTTTCATAATACAATTTTTAATTAATAAAAGGGTTAATATAAATGTAAAAAAACCACTACACAAATTGTATAATGGTTGAACTACCAAAAATAATATACGACAAAAAAACGCACCAATTAGTGCTTAAATTACAAACAGGCTTAACCTGTAAATAGTAGCTTTTTATCATATAAATTATGGGTTTTTGTCGTAAACCTGGGGTTAAAATTAAACAAATATTTGAGATAATCATACTTTTTCTCACCTTATTTTGAGTTGTTAACAATAAAACCTTAATAAAGTAGTCGTGTCCCATACTATTATTTACGCAACCACAGAACAAAGGTTACTTCACCAAACAAACATTATATTTTCAGTAATAAAAAAATTAACATCTCCGCTGTCTTAAGAAGAAACACAAGCACTGGTAGATTGATATATCTTTAGATCCCAACTAAAAAGAACTGTATAAGAACAAAAAATAGATGTGAGTAAAAAAACCTCTAGAAGAAAACCAAAAAACCCTCAATTAACAAGAAACTATGGCAAAATAATGTACGTAAATCATATCTGAAACTTACAAAATATAGAATTCGTATATTTGCATATTAAAGAAAAAAACAAAAATGAAAAAACTAAATACTTTTATAAAGAATATCTTTTTAATTATATCTCTATCATTTTTGACATTTACAACAGGCTTTACACAAACAATTACCAACTCAGGACTAACATTTAGCCCAGATACTTTACAGGTAACTATTGGTGATACTATTATTTTTAACATTTCAGCTAGTCATAATGCTGTTGAAGTATCAGAAACAACATTCAATAATAATGACTCAACATCTAACAATGGATTCAACATTCCATTTGGAGGAGGCTCTTGGACTGCTGATAGCATAAAGACTTACTATTATGTTTGTCAGTCACATGTCTCGATGGGGATGAAAGGAGTTATTATTGTTAATCCGCCTGCTTGTAATAAGAGCTTAGCACAACAATCGGAAGGTTTTGATCCTAATCCGTTATATAGCACTATGCAATGGTCTTATGATACTTTATCACTAACAAATACTAGTGGTTGTAATATAAGAGTACGTCCTGAATTTATAATTGCACATGACAGCCTTCCAATTGGAGCAAATGACCTTGTATTAAAATGGTATAATCCTTATACTGGAGCCTGGCCAGCTATCCCATATTATATTAACGGGAATGGACATGCAGTTGGTTTTTGGAGCTTCTCACCTACTGACACAACCGGACTAGATATTAATCAAGGGGTAACACAGCAGATAGCAATAAGAGTCAGATTCTTGTCAACTGCAAATTACGGAACTTATTCTGCAAATTGGACAACAAATGAAGTTGATTTAAACGGGAATATCATACAAACATTAGCCACTGGAGATACTACAGCTCTTAGCTTAGTTGATTGTTCAGCTTTTGGAGTTGACAGCTCAGCTCATGCAGATATCACTTGTAATGGATTTAATGATGGAAACGCTAGTATTTTAACAATGCAAAATGGAAGTGGCAATTATTCTTACAATTGGAATAATGGAGGTACTACTAATGAGATCAATAATCTAACACCTGGAAATTACTATTGTATTATCACAGACTTGAATTGGCAACAATGTTCAGATAGTATTGTGTTTTCAATT
>JGI20157J14317_10004334_pt1 | contig 10954 bp, 11 predicted proteins | sample COG_07_FD_14317 | JGI IMG/M metagenome (IMG submission 14317)
AGTAAAACGATTCCGATTGCAATTCCAACAACACCTAATGGAAGCTGATAAAGTCGATCTGCATAATAAAGCCAAGCAAATGCGCCTTCGAAATAGCTCGCCACCTGACGACCAACTAATAAATTTATTTGCACAACGCCACCTGTCAGGATTGCAGGAACTGCTAAAATAAATAATTTTTTTATATCAGGAGTTAACTTTGGAAAGCGTAAAGTTAATTTAATTCCTAACCGTCTTACAGCAAAATATACTAAACTCATTTGGGCAATCCCTGCGAAAAAAACTCCCCAAGAAAGAGTAATACCGATGTCCCATTTTGTTTTAGCTGATAAAATCATTGATATGATTAATATTATATTTAGTAGAACAGGTGCTGCAGCTGCTGCGATAAAATGTCTATGTGAATTTAATATGCCGCTAAATAATGCTGTGAGTGATATGAAAATAATATATGGAAAAATAATCCGAGATAATTCAACGGCTAAATCAAAGCGATCATTGCCTGCAAATCCGCTCGCCATTGCATAAATTAGATAAGGCATAAAAAGTTGGGATAATAATGTTAATAATATCAATAAACCTGTAAGTGTAGATAAGGCCTCACTTGCGAACTCTTCATTATCTTTTTGTGCAGCTAATTTCTTTGTATATAANGGAACAAATGCTAGATTAAACGCACCTTCAGCAAAAAATCTCCGAAACAGATTTGGTAGTGAGAATGCCGCTTGAAATGCTTCTGCAATTACACCTGTTCCAAGGTAAGCAGCCAGCATTAAATCTCTGAGCAAACCAGCAACACGACTTATTAATGTCCAACCACTTACTGTTAAGAAAAATTTTATCATGCCATAGAAGATTCTGCGCCTAATTCAATCGCTTCTTGGAGTTTATCTTTGATAGCATTTTGCTTATTTTCAGATGTAATTTTTAAACCTATCATATCTTTTACATAAAATACATCTACAGCTTGTGCTCCGTACGTAGCTATCACTGCACTTGCAATTTGTATATTCGCGTTAGCCAATGTTCGAGTTAAATCAAATAACAAACTATGCCGATCTCGTGTATCTACTTCAATAATTGTGTATATATCTGATCCTTGATTATCAAATGTAATATCGGTTGGTACTTTGAAATTGCGTTCTCTGGGTTTTAATTTATTGCGAACTTTCAAAACATCTCGGGCAATAACGTCACCAGATAGAGTTTGATCAATTAGCTTTTTTAATCTTCCTAATCTTGATAAATCAAAAGGCTTTCCATCGTTATCTTGTATCCAAAATACAGGAGTAGCATATCCATCAGAGGTGGTATATGTACGAGCATCAATAACATTAGCATTTGCAAGTGCTATAGCTCCAGTAAGCCTTGAAAAAATACCTGGGTGATCTTGCATTAAAAATTGAGCCCGTGTTGCATCACGATCCTCGTCGACTTCAAAGTGGCTTGCAATTTTTTTACTACCTAAATTTTTAAATAAATTTGCAAATATATATTGTGTGTTTGTGTCTAACCCTTGCCAATAGGCTGGGTAGTGACGTTCAACTTCTTCCTGGATAGATGTGCTGTCCCAATCTATTAATAATTCACTTAAAGCGACATGGCAATAAGGTAAGGTTTATTTTTCCCTTGAGTATCAAGACCACCTTTTATCAAATTTCTTGTATTAGTATATAGCTCGCGAAGGAGTTGTGCTTTCCAGTTATTCAGTGCTCCTGGACCGACACCCATTATGTCACAAACTGTCAAAACAGTGAGTAAATTTAAATTTGAAGTTGTTTTAACTATTTTTCCAAAATTACTTACTGTCTTTGGATCGGATAAATCACGTTTTTGAGCGAAGTCAGACATTACCAAGTGATTTTCAACCAACCATATAACTCTATCGGCCTCTGATGCATTTAACCCTAGCTCAGGAGCTATTTTTTTTGCTAGTTCAGCTCCAGCAATGGAATGATCTTCGGGTAACCCTTTCCCAATATCATGCAAGAGTATGGCGATGTATAAGACGCGTCTGTCTACTCCAGATTTAAGAATTTCTGATGCAATTGGCAGCTCTTCGTTTAAAGTACCTTGTTCAATTCTTGCTAAAAAAGATATGCATTGAATGGTATGCTCATCGACTGTGTAACTATGATAAAAATTAAATTGCATTAAGGCAATTATACGTTTGAACTCAGGAATAATGGCACCCAAAACACCCAATTCGTTCATGCGTCTAAGTGCACGTTCTGGGTTACCATAGTCTAGAAGAAGAGACATAAATATTCGCTGTGTTTCAGGATTTTTTCTTACCTTGGGCGTTATTTTTCTTAGATTTGCTGTTACTACCCTCATTGCATCTTGATGGATTAAAAGACCAGTTTTCAAACCTTCTTCAAATAAGCGTAAAATATTTATTGGGTCTTTTAGAAATATATCGGGATTAATAATGTTAATTCTTCCATGCTCCAATTGAAACCCATCTGATAAATTACCATCAATATTTAAGGTGCGCCAAAGTATGTTTCTAAAACGATCTCCCAAAGATAGAGTTGATTTTACTTGCTGTGCTTCAAGTGCTGTTAAAAATACACGAGTTAATTCCCCTACATGAGTAGCTTGACGAAAATAGTCCTGCATAAAGCGTTCAACACCACGCATTCCTCGACCACCTTTATATCCAAATCGTTTGGCAACTTCTACTTGATGATCAAAGGTTAATTGTTCAGATGCTCTATTAGCACAAATATGAAGATGACACCGTACTGCCCATAGGAAATTATGAGCCACAAGAAAATTATCGTATTCTTGTTGAGTGAAATATCCTTGATCTATCATCTCTTTATGTGTTGTGGCGTGAGAAATATATTTTGTGATCCAGAAAAGGGATTGTAAGTCACGCAATCCACCTTTTCCTTCTTTGACATTAGGCTCGACCATATAGCGCTGCCCACCTTGTCGTTCGTGTCGTTTGGCGCGTTCTTCTAATTTTTCTTCAACATACTCAGTTGCACTGGCTTTAAATAATTGACCACGGAGTTTTTTGCAAAAATCATCATATAGGTTTTTGTTGCCACAAAGATAACGATGTTCAAGTAATGCTGTCTTAATAGTTTGATCTGTTTTACCTAACTGAATACATTGATTTGTACTTCGTGTTGAGTAACCAATCTTTAATCGCATGTCCCATAAAATATATAATATATCTTCAATAATTTTTTGAACCCTTTTGCTTGGTTTGGCCTGAGTTAAAAATAATAGATCAACATCAGAATGTGGTGCCATTTCTGCACGACCATAACCACCCACTGCAATTATTGAGATATAATCTAAATTGGTCTGTTTGTTTTTTGAGGACTGTAAGTAGTTTGAACTACATCGAATGCTAAAGAAATTAATTTATCTTTTAAAAAACTGTATGATGCTATTGTTTTAGCTGACTCAAATGGAGATTTTTCAAAATGACTTTGAATTTCCAATCGCCCTTTAACATTTGCATTACTAAGAATATTTGCAATTGAAGAACGCAAATTATCCTCTGCTACTGTTTGGATTGCAGTATTAATCTTATTGTTTAATTCGCCTTTATTAAACAACAACTCTTCTGAACAAATTAATTTATCTGGTTTGATAATTTCAGTTTGTAATTTCATAAAGAAAAGCTCCTGATCCGCCAAATCTGGTAGGTGCGGGAGAAATAATCCTTAATGCACCAGCAGATGCTTCTGCAATAGAAAGTGCACGTTGAGCAGAGCCATTATTTAGAAGTCTAAACGCCCCACTTGCTCCTTTAAATCCTTGAGGTCTTGTAAGCTGTGATCGTTGTGCTGCACCTGAGTTTCCTTCGCTAAGAAGAGTTGCGAATATTTTCATTCCATCGTAAGCAAATCCTGCTAATGGATGTGGAGGCACTCCATAAACTTTTTTAAAACGTTTGTTGAAATCGTTAATAGCTGCTCCGTCTGGTACCGTAAACCAACCATTTCTGAGTCCTGGCGTATTAAGTGTAGACTGAGGAATATCCCACCTCGATAGCCCTAATATTTTTATGTCTTTTATCGGCAAACCTTTTGCCAATAAAAATTCTGCAAGAAGTGGAAGGCCGGATGCGCTATCTGCGGTTAAAACCACAGCATCAGAATCAGACCTTCTTATTTTTCTTGTTATTCTGTATGCATTTTCTGCGATACCATCTGCCGAAAAGGGATAATCATATGAGCCTACAAAATTTAAATTATTAGATTTAGATGATAATTTAACTGAATTGGCTGCAACTCTTCCCGCTTCTGTATCAGGTAAAACCACAGAAATTTTACTATAACCTTTTTGAGATGCAAAACCTAAAAGACGATCTGATGTATTTTGGAATGAATTTCCTAAAATAAATACATTATTTCCCGCGATGCTAGAGGTATTTGAAAAACTTAATACGTTTATATTATTAGCAGCGGCAATTTTCCCTACAGATTCAGCAGACTTTGCAAATAAAGGTCCAATTATTAGCTTCACGTTTTGTGAAATTGCTTTTTTTGCAGCAGCTTCAGCTTTAATTGGATCTCCAGCAGTTTTAAATATAAGCATTTCTATTTTGGCTTTAGGATGATCAGTAATCGCCATTTTTGCAGCACGAATGAGGTTTTGTGCTAAATCTTCTTGATTTTCATCAGTTGACCCAGATGGAACAAGTAAGGCTACTTTAGTAGTTGTTGAAGGGTTTATAATTGGACCATCATTAACTTTCTCAACTCTTAAGTCCTGACAAGCAGAAATTGTGAAAGTCAAAATACAAATTATTACAAGGCGTGTTAGCTCTAACATTGAATTTTTATTAATCATTCTTACTTCCTGTTAAAACAAATGATAACTTCGGTTAACGATAGTCAAAAGTTATTCTAAAGACTATTAGATTACAACGGGTAGACGCTAACAATGAAAGAAAAATCTCATGACTGTTAAGAAACTGGATTCGGGACTTCATATATTAGCGACACCGATTGGCACGGCAAATGATATTACAATTCGTGCTTTAAATATCTTAAGGGATGCTGACATTTTAGTAGCTGAAGATACAAGAGTGCTGCGTAAATTAATGGAGATACATGGAATTAATCTTAATGGTAGAAAAATTTTATCATACCATGACCATAATGGAGAGGTGCAGAGGCCTAAATTAATAGCACTAATTAAAGAAGGAAAGGTATTAGCTTATGCTTCAGATGCAGGAACTCCGCTAATCGCTGACCCAGGGTTTTCTTTAACAAAATTAGCAATTCAAAATAATATTCGGGTTCATGCAGCACCAGGTGCGAGTGCTTTATTAACTGCGTTGTGTCTGGCTGGATTACCTACTGATAATTTCTTCTTTGGAGGTTTTCTAGGTTCAAAATCTTCACAAAGAATAAAAAATTTACAAAAAATACAAAATTTAGATGCGACGATAGTATATTATGAATCTCCCAAAAGAACACTTTCAACTTTAAAAGATATTTCCAAAATTTTTGGAAATGATCGTTTGATCTCTGTATGCAGAGAAATGACGAAAAAATTTGAAGAGGTAATTAGAGGAACCGTAGATCAAGTAATAGACGAAATTAAATCACGTCATTCTTTTAAAGGTGAAGTAGTTATTGTTTTAGGGCCTCCAACAAAAAAAGAAATTAGTGATGAAGAAATATATTCTGCATTACAAATTGCATTGCAAGAGTATCGTATTAAAGATGCTGCTACTCAAATATCTGAACAATTTGGAGTGCCAAAAAAACGTTCTTATGAAATGGCTTTAAGAATTAAAGCAGAATTTAAAAAATCGAATTAATATCAAGAGATTTATAGCTTTAATAATTCAAACAAGATGACTTGCATCATTTTTGTCAATGCGCCATTTAGTTATTGTGTTTACTTTTTGGAGATTGCCATGCGTTTAAAAATTGCGATTCAGATGGATCCAATAGAATTGGTTGATATTAATGCTGATAGTAGCTTTCGTATAATGGAAGAAGCACAATTGAGGGGGCATGAATTATTTTATTATAACCCTGAACAGCTTGCATTTGAGGAAGGTGAAGTAACAGCTTACGGGTGGCCTATCAGTGTTCATCGTACCAAAGATAAGCATTTTACCAAAGGTGATTATATAAAAATACACCTTAAAAACTTTGATGTAGTATGGCTTCGTCAAGACCCTCCATTTGATATGGGATATATAACAAATACTCATTTACTTGAAATGGTTCATCCAGAAACATTAGTTGTAAATGATCCTAAATGGGTTCGTAATTATCCTGAAAAGTTATTAGTATTAAATTTTCCAGATTTAACTCCTCCAACTACAATCGCACGTGATATTGAAGTTTTAAAAAACTTTAAAAATAAATACAAAGATATCATATTGAAGCCATTATACGGGAATGGTGGTGCTGGTGTTTTCCGATTAGATGCGAATGATAGAAATTTAAACTCGCTTACATGAGCTTTTTTGTTCAATAAACTCGGAACCTTTAATCGCTCAAAAATTCTTAGCTGCAGTTTCTAAAGGAGACAAAAGAATTATAATAGTTGATGGTGAAGCTGTTGGTGCGATAAATCGTGTCCCAGCAAGAGGAGAAACACGTTCAAATATGCATGTAGGTGGTAAACCTGAAAAAGTTGAACTGGATGAACGTGATTTAGAAATATGTAAAAAAATTGGACCCCTTTTAAAAGAAAAAGGTCAAATATTTGTTGGTATTGATGTTATTGGAGGTTATCTCACCGAAATAAATGTTACATCTCCAACGGGCATTCAAGAATTAGAACGATTTAACAAAATTAATGTTGCAGAAAAAATTTGGATTTCAATTGAATCAAAATTTTAAATTGTGAAGTTAACACCTAATATTCTCCAATGCTTATCACCAAGATGTTCTAAATGTGTTACGCTGAGATTATCAATTTGGAAACTAATTGCACTTTGAGATTGTATTTTTGCTGCACGTTGTAATTGAGTTAAAATAACACCAAAATGACCAACTGCTATTATGTTTCTGCCTTTATATTTTTGATTTATGATATCTACCTCAGCATTCACTCTCTTGGCTGCTTCATTCCAACTTTCCCCATTTGGAGGCGCAGTATCACCAGGATTAGTCCAATATTCTTTTGAAAGTTGAGGGTATTCTTCAGCTATTTTAGCTGATTTTTTAAGTTCCCAGTCTCCAAAGTTGAACTCACGTAAGTTCCTATTATTTGGTAGACGCTCACGCAAACCTTGGATTTCATCCGCTGTTTTTATACAGCGCTTTAGATCAGATGATACTATTATACTATTATTTGGTAAAAAATTATCTAATCTTTGAAGCATATTAATATTTGATAAATCTACATCTACATCAGACCACCCAACTAAGCTTTTCAAATGAGTTGGCCCATGTCTTATCCAATACCAATTTGTCATGATATATTCTCAGGCAATTCACCCTTTAGTACTAACGGGATGCCGGCAATAACTTGGACAACAAGATCTGATTGCGCCGCTACTTGTTGATTTAACTGCCCTTGAGCTGTTCTAAATTTTCGGGCTAAATAATTATCAGGAACAACACCTAAACCTGTTTCATTAGACACGCAGACAACATGATTGGCATCAAGGCATGCATTAATGAAATTTTCAGTATTTATATCTTTGTCTTCTAATAAATTGTTGCTTAACCATAAAGTTAAGCAATCAATTAATACTATACCTTTCTTCGGTAGTGGAAGTATATCTAATGGTGCTTCAATTGTATTCCAATTGCCCCCACGGTCTTTTTGATGTTTATCTATTTTTTTTTGCATCTCATCATCGAATGCCTGGGCTGTCGCAATATAGTTCTTATACATTCCCGAAGAAATTACTAATTTTTCAGCAAAAGCAGATTTCCCAGAGTTAGCTCCTCCTAGAATCAATGTTAGTTTAGGGAATTTTTTTGACACAATTATCCTCAAAGTGATCCAATTATCTATTTCTTACGTAACAATTATACAAACCGAAACATTAGATAAAGAAAAATAAAAAAAATGACACTTGATACATCCTATGAAAAACGTTTGCAAAAAACTGCTATGAAAGCGGAAATGTTAGACGTTGATACAGAATATGAACTCGCAGTAGCATGGCGTGACCACAAAGATGAAGACGCATTGCATCGACTTATAAATGCTTACATGCGCTTGGCTATATCAATGGCATCAAAATTCCGCAGATACGGAGTATCACAACAAGACCTCATACAAGAAGCAGGTATGGGTTTGATGAAGGCTGCAGATAAATTTGACCCAGACAAAGGTGTGCGCTTTTCAACTTATGCTCAATGGTGGGTAAAAGCATCCATACAAGATTTTGTAATGCGTAATTATTCAATGGTTAGAACAGGTAGTACAACAAATCAGAAGTCACTTTTCTTTAATATTAAAAGAGTAAAAGCCCAACTTGAGCGTGATGCTGTTCAAAATAATCAAACAGTTACACCCGCACAAATCCTGGAACAAGTTAGCACAGAGCTTGGTGTTCCCATGCGTGATGTAATGATGATGAACGGTCGCATGTCAGGTGGAGATATGTCTTTAAACGCCATTCAGTCAAATGATGATGAAGGTCGAGAATGGATAGAAACCTTAGCTGATGAAGGACCAACTGGTGCAGAAGTTGTTGAGCAAAGTTTCGATGAAAAAAAATTAAAAACATGGATTGGAGAATCCATGGAAGTTCTAAACGATCGTGAAAAGTATATCGTTATTCAGCGAAAAATGATTGAAACCCCAAGAACACTTGAAAGTATTGGCGTGGAGCTAAAATTGTCAAAAGAACGTATTAGGCAGATAGAAAATGCAGCATTAGAGAAGCTAAAAAAGCGCATGGGATCAGATGGTCACCACGCGTCAAGGCATATAGAAATAGCATAACTTGACTTGCCAGTAGGCCAGTTCAGGATTAAACAGATCATTACTTAACAGTTGGTGATCTGATATGCTTAATGGAAGAAGAATATTATTAATTATAGGCGGTGGTATCGCTGCATATAAATCACTTCAACTAATAAGAGAGCTCCAAAAACAAGGTGCAATGGTTACACCTGTTATGACTACAGGTGCAGCTGAATTTGTGACGCCATTATCGGTTGCGGCGTTGTCAAAAAGTAAAGTTTTCACAGACTTATTTGATTTGAATGATGAATCTGAAATGGGGCATATAGAGCTATCTAGATCTGCTGATTTGATTATTGTTGCGCCGGCAACTGCTAACTTAATGGCAAAAATGGCACTTGGGATAGCAAGTGATTTGCCTTCTACGCTTCTTCTTGCAACGGATACACCCATACTTATCGCTCCAGCTATGAATGTTCGTATGTGGGAGCATTCAGCAACTCAGAATAACTTTCAAAACTTTGATTAATAATGGTGTTCACTTCATTGGTCCTGAAGAAGGAGATATGGCATGTGGAGAGTTTGGATTTGGACGGATGTCTGAGCCCGATGTAATAGTTAAATCTGCATCAAATATCTTAATCAACGGGCCTCTGAAAGGTAAACATGTTATTATTACATCTGGCCCAACTCATGAACCAATCGACCCAGTTCGTTACATTGCAAATAGATCATCTGGAAATCAAGGTAGTGCGATAGCAAATGCATTAGTTGCTTTGGGCGCTAGGGTAACATTTATAACTGGTCCCTCTTCATTAGAAACACCTGAGAACTGTAAGGTCATAAAAGTTGAGACTGCAATCGAAATGCTGGATGCTGTTAAAACACACATTCCTTGTGATATTGCAATTTTTTCAGCAGCTGTATCTGATTGGCGTGTAGAGAGCTTAAATTATAATAAAATCAAAAAGAAACAATCAAGCGATATACTTAAAATCAATTTCATTGAAAATCCTGATATTTTAAAAACAATCTCTAAAATGAAAATTAACCGCCCCGAATTAGTAATTGGATTTGCTGCTGAAACAAATAATTTGATAGAAAATGCAATAGAGAAAAGAATTCGTAAAGGTTGTGATTGGATTCTTTTAAATGATGTTTCTCTGGGTTCTGATATTATGGGTGGAAATGAAAACCATATTACACTGATTTCTGCTGATGAAACTCAAGAATGGCCGCGTATGTCTAAAACAGCAGTTGCAAAAAGATTAGCACAAAAAATTGTGGATTATAGTAAATGAAAAATTTAGATATTCAGATAACTTATCTTCAAAATGCTGACAGGAATATATCACTTCCTGTGTATGAAACATCGCAATCATCTGGAATGGATTTAAGGGCAAACCTTATTGAAGATAACCGCGTAAATGGAATATCATTACAAGCCAAGAAATGGCTACTTATTCCTACAGGATTAGCAATATCCATGCCAATTGGTTATGAAGCACAAATTAGACCTCGTTCTGGTTTGGCATTTAAACATGGTGTGAGTGTTTTAAATTCACCAGGGACAATTGATGCAGATTATCGCGGGGAGCTAGGAGTCTTATTAATCAACCATGGGGAAGATGAATTTCACATCAATCATGGAGATAGGATCGCACAAATTGTGTTCGCTCCGGTTATTCAAGTAGTCTGGAATCAAGTGACATATCTTGATGAATCATCACGCGATGCAAATGGATTTGGATCAACTGGTATTACTTAATGGATATTACGTTTGATCAAATTGTAACCCCGCAAGGAGCGTTCTTAGTTGGATTAATTTGCGTTATTTATCTATACATAAGAGTTCTACGACGAATGTCGGCTGAAAATAGAATTAAACTGGCTATACCAACTGAAGAAGTCTCTAATTCTACAATGTCAGAAACTGAAGTAGAAAGATATTCACGGCATATAATGCTAAGAGAAATTGGTGGGCAAGGGCAGTCTAAATTACGTAAAGCAAAAGTTTTAGTTATTGGTGCAGGAGGACTTGGATCCCCTGTTTTATCATATTTGGCAGCAGCAGGAGTTGGAACTATTGGTG
>JGI20157J14317_10004337_pt1 | contig 10946 bp, 11 predicted proteins | sample COG_07_FD_14317 | JGI IMG/M metagenome (IMG submission 14317)
AAAAACTTGCTTTATTTACAATAAAAAACTTGCTTTATTTACAATAAAAAACTTGCTTTATTTACAATAAAAAACTTGCTTTATTTACAATAAAAAAACTTGCTTTATTTACAATAAAAAACTTGCTTTATTTACAATAAAAAACTTGCTTTATTTACAATAAAAAATGAATTTATTTTATTTAAGTATATAATTTATATGTATTTAATATGATTAGATATTTAATAATTACTATTCCTGATAAAAGAGTTTTGAGTGTTTATTTTGAATATGATGATACTAAAACTATTATGGATATGAAGAGTGCCATAAAGGAGAAGTATGGAATTCCTGTGTCGTTTCAGGTTTTAATAGAGAATGATGTTATGTTTCGGGTTGTTAATAATTATGACCTTTTATATAATTACTCTACTACATTGGAGATGAAATTGGAAAGTATTGGAATGATGAGTATGAGTAGATTGAAATATGAAACGTTAATTACACCAACCGATATTTAAAATGAAACAAAAAAATTAGTTATAAATTCTAAAAGAATGTTTAAAATAGTTTTCTAAATGTTTTCTTTTTATTTTTGTTTTTAATATATCAATTATTTCTTTTCTTATTTCATTATAATTTTGAGGACTTTTCTTTCTAATATAATGTTTTAATTGACTAAAAAATTCTTCTATTGGATTAGTTTTAGGATGATATGCAACAGACGACAAAATTCATAGAAAACAACTTGCGTTTTTTGTGAATTTTGTCGTCTGTTCCTGATTATCCGTTGAAGCTGAATTTCCCATTATTTATTTTATAGAAAAAATAAAATAAAAATAAATAAAAAAATATTTTAAATATTATAATGAGAGTTAAAGGAAAGAGAATTCTTAAGAATGGAGTAACAGCGGGATATGTCTATTATCCTAAAGAAAAGAAATGGAAATGGAGATTTATTAAAGGAAAACAAAAAGGTGGTGACCCTACAGCTAATGAAATTAATGAAATATTAGGATTAACAATTCCAGTAGGATCAAACCAAAATGATTCAACCCATGGAAATTTAATAAGAGAAGTTCAAAATATTTATTTAAATAATCGTAGAATAAAAAAAAGACAAAATAGAATTAATTCCAATAAAAAATCTAATAAACCTTTAAAATTATTGCTAAGTAATCCACCAAAAGAAATATATTTAGTAAATGAAAATGGCAATAGAATTATTAGAGTTATTCTTAATATCAATGAACTAAATGAAAATGATAAAAGGAAATTAGCAAATGAAATGAAATGTTTATTAAAATTTAAAAATTGCGAAAATGTAATAAATATTTTTAATACGAAAGATGAACATAGAAATGGAAAAAGATTTATAAGTTATGATATAGAATATGGTATAGATGACCTTCATAATTATTACTATAGAAATAGAAACGAATTAAATTTGTTTACCATAAAAAAAATAGTTAAACAAATGCTAGAAGCTTTAGTATGTATTCATCAAGAGGGAGTAGTTCATAAAGATTTAAAATTACAAAATTTCATTTTAGATTTAAGTGGAAATGTTAAATTAATAGATTTTGGGGAAAGTACGTTATGTATAGAAGATTTAACAAACACTTATAATACAGTAAAAAGAAAAAAAAATAAATTAAATTTATCAACAAGTGGAGTTACTCCTGGTTATGAACCACCTGAATTTCATCATAGAAAAATTTCAGATAATTTTACTAAATATGATATTTGGTCTATTGGTATAATAATCATAGAATTATTTAGATTAGCCAACATAAATATTAATAAAGAAAATGTAATAAATAAATTTAATCCTCATATATTTATGGTACATCTCTCACCTTTAGGATTCAATTTACAAGAAGAACCTAATCATAATTGGACATTTTATTCAAAAGAAAAACAAGTTAAAGAATTATTAAGAAAATTATTTACAGGAATAAATGTAGATGATTTATTTGGAACAATAAATAGAAAATTATTTAATAGTCAACCAATTATGCAAAATATTTTTACTTGTGCTAAAGAAAGATATTCTGCAGAACAAATTTTCCAATTACTCACTGTTTAAAATGTTGAGCCCCATCTAATTCTATAATTAATTTTTTTATTATTTTTAAAAGTTATTAGGAAATCATATCTATATTGGTTTCTTCCTTCTTTTAATTTTTTCTTTTTATTTATATATTTATATTTTGTAGAACACCATATTGGTTTATATTCTCTTTTTACATTTTTAATATTTGGTTGTTTCAATAACCAATTATATAGTTTCAATTCTGTTTTGTTTTTACAATTAGGACACCAACGATTTCTTCCTGTTACACTATTTAATGAACTATCAAAATCATGATTACATACATCACATTGAAACCAATATTTTTTATTAGATTGTTTAGCAATATTTCTTGGTGTTAATTCGCCATTTTTAGTAGGATGAAAAAAATTATATAAATAATTTTCTTAATAAAAAAGAAAATCCAATACGTAAATTACATTCGGTTCTAACATTTAAAATGGAAAACAACAGGAAAGGATGTATAAATCGTGATTATAACGGATGCTTAAATATAAGAAAGTTATTTAATTGTTATATAAATAACGAAAATAGACCTTTACAATATAGTAGGGGATATAACTTAGAAAAAAATACCAACCCATCTTTGGATGTGTCAAATGGTATTCGGCTTGGGGATAATTCTATTATCCAGATAGTGCAATTACATCACTGATTTTGAAACTTTTTTTTTGAAAAATTTTGTTTCATTTTAAATATCGGTCGGTGTAATAGGCTATAACAAAAAAATAAAAGAATTGAAAAATAGTATCCAATTTAGAAAAGATCTCTTCAATTCACTTTTGATAGAAACAAGAAACGATGTAATTAAACGTGAAGAGAGTTTATCTATTTAGATTTATTGAATTATTTTACTATTTTTATAATTTATTTTTTTATAATTTTTTGTAGAATATGAGCCAAATTGCTCACTCATTCAACATTCATTCAGGAGGGGACAAATTAAGTTATGACTTTTTATGTGCACCACCCCCACCCAATCGTTTTTTTCGTTTGTTTCGATTAGGTGTGTACGAAGTAACGTGCTTAGCACGGTGTGGATCTTGTCCGCCTAGACAACACGTAGTTTTTGCTATTTTTTCCCTTGTTTTCTTAATATGGCTTGGATCAATGATGCCACAATTGAGATGACAGGGAACATCAACAGGATTTGGGTAACCACAGTTTTTGCAACAAAAACATTTTGAAAAATCAATATCTTTCAATCTTTCAAGTTTATTTACACGATGATCATGCGCTTTTCTAAGATAATCTCTAAGAGAACCATGGACACCTTTTCCTGATCTGAGATCTTTATTGTATTCGACCATCTTATGAACAATACAAGCCTGATCGGCTAAAAAAAAGAGCTTTCGTTCTTTATCAGGAATATGTCTGCGACGTTGTTCTTGGCGTTCTTTACGGATTTGCTCTCGATGTTCCCGAGCAACACGTTCCTTTTCAGTTCTCTCTTCCAGAAGTTCATTGTATATCAACTCAGTATGGGCTTTTACAAATTCACTTTTTTTGTCCGGATCAAGAGTTTCAAATCCAACACCATTGTTGTAATTTGAAATCAATTCATCCGCAATTTCCTCAGCACGTGTTTGTGCCGAGTTTAGCAGTAACTGATTACTCAAACCAACATCGTCAAGAACCCAACGTCCATTTCCTTTGGATTGGCAAGCGGAGAATTTCCACGCAACACTTCCGGTTCGTTTTCGGCTTGATGAACCACCACTCGACCCAGAATTTCCTCGTTGGACAAATTGAACAACAACACGTTGCCCTGGTTTTGCACCTATCGCTTTTACTTGGCAAAATGTCACTGGGACATCTGTTTTAGCTAAAACAACATAGCCCCAAGACGTAAGACCACCTTTGTAATTTAGAATACGAGGACCACTAATTCTCACTTTTGTAATTTCGTTCGGGTCTACCCCGATCTTAATTTCCAACGTTCTAGTTTCAATTTCCATCGTTCAAGTGTTTAGAAAAATGTAAAGAAAGCGAAGAAAAGTCAAAAAGTTGTTTTCCTTCGATTTTTACAGAGTAGTAAAATCACTCTAAATAAAATATAAATATTTTCTGCATCAATTTTTATATAAAATCTTATATAAAAAATTATTATAAAATAAGTGCTCCCAATGGGACTTGAACCCACGACCTCCAGTTCATAAGACTAGCGCTCTAACCAACTGAGCTATGGGAGCTCATTTGAGAAGAGGCTTTCACCCCCTCTACAAACTATTATATATTCTTATCTTTAAGTTATTTTTATTTTTTATAATTTTTTGTAGAATATGAGCCTAAGTCGCTCACTCATTCCACGTTCATTTGGAAGCACCTGATATTGCTTCCCGTTTCTCCTTGGCTAATTTAAGCCGTCCAGCAATCTCTTTCACCTGATTTACACGCAAACCCAACTCGGTTGCTTGGCGAAGCACATCATCAGGGTCTTTGAGACCAACGAGGTTTTCTGACACGCTTTTACACGCATTAGTGGCTTCTTGTAGTTCTTCTTCCAACTTGGCAATTTCACGTTCGACCACGGAAGTGTCACCTTTCTTTTTCCAAGATGTTTCGACTTCAATCGATGTATCAACTGCTTCATCAAACCCATAAATGTAACTTCGAGTGTCAGTGTTGAGAGCAATGTTAAAAATAAATTCTCCAAAGGGAATGTTGATTTCAGTCCGCTTAGAATTACCGAATTCCTTCGCAAAAATCTTCTCTTCAATCCCTTCACCAGGAAAATCGCAAGAATATATTATTTCATTCCGGTCACAATTTTCTTGGTATTTTTCAAAAGGAACAGAGAAACCATCTCCAATCGCCTCCAAGACAAGTGCATTCAACGCATCACTGTCTTCTCCTGGAACAAAAACCAACCAGTCGCTATGTTTTTCTTCCAATGCTTCCAAGATAAGAGACCGAAATGGTCCATACACTTCTGTAAAATCACTGGGTGTTGGAACAGTCTCTTCCAGGAGAAAAATTGTCAAAATATCTCCACAACGTTTTTTGAGTTCGTCGTATTTGGATTTTTCTTCAATATACAAATCATCCAAATAAACCCCAGATTTCGAAAGCGGGAGTTGTTCTCTAGTTGCCATCGTGTCAAACTCTGAAAGGAGAGAAAGAGAGAACAATGTGAGAAATAAACGGAGCGGAAGTAAGTCAAAAAGTTGTTTTCCTATGATTTTCGCAGATTGATAAAATAAGTAAATAAAAACTTAACATTTTTCTGCATCAATTTTATTTTTTTATAAATCTAAATACTTCACTTTCTTAGGTTTTTCTTCTTCATTTATAGGTTTATATGGTATAAACAGTTTCATTTCAAGTACATTATAAACAACAATGTATCATAAATATATTAGTATTTTTTGGAATATATTTATAATTTTCCATATATATTCTATAATAAAAAAAATGATGCAAAAAAATACTATGAATTTTATTTATATAAATTTAATTAACTGTGCTTTTTGTGAAACTGATTTTTTTGTTTTCGCTTTTTGCTTTCACCGGCTTTTCTCTCTACACCCTACGATGGGGAAGACTCCAACTAGGAAGCGCCCAGGCGCATATGGACGGAAGCCAGCGATGGATGGACAGGTAAAGAAGAAGATGAAGAAGGGGATGAAGAAGGTCACGTTTGATCAGACTACAAAGCCCTATTCGGGTGCAAACCCAAAGCTCGTCTCTGTGATGTTGGCGATCCTCTGGTTTCTTCAAAAAAGAAACCAGCTACCTGACCTGATTGCTGCATTTGTGCAGCAGTTTGAGTGGTCGCCGGTGACCTGCGACGCCCTCTCGACGCTCCATTCGTCGATGGCGAAAGCCATCGCGGATTGCCAAATGGGGAAATCATTTAGGTATCCCCTCCTCTTTCCTCGTGGGAGGCGTCAGGGTGAAAACCCACGAGTCCTATTCAGCAGTCGCCGCTTAGCCTTGCTTGGTGAAATCAAGCGGTTGGTAGAGGAACGCCGCGGAGGCTCTTCGGGGAGTGGGGCTTCTTCCTCATCTTCTTCCTCCTCTTCCAGTGGTGGGGGCGGGGGTGGTGCTTCATCATCGTCTTCGTCCTCATCGTCGTCCTCCTCTTCCAGTGGTGGGGGCGGGGCTGCTGCCCCTCCCGCTGCCTGAGTGGCAAGTGCAGACAATTTTATAAAAAAAAATGACACTAAAATATATAAGAGTATTTTTTATATATTTTATATTAATAAATGGAAAAATGAAATTCCCACGGGGTCCCGGATTACCAAAAAGGATTGGCGTCTGCCTTTTCAAAAAAAAAGGCTTTTATGTTTTCACAACAAGCCAACTTAATGTTTGGGCTTGGGTGTCGAAGTTCAACGGACGCTTTTTTTTCGAAGCATTCCAACCAGCGTTCAAGCGCAAACCTCCACTAAGGTGAATTACTTAGGAAACTTTCTAAGTACTTCAACCCTTTCTTATTACCACTTATAACAATACTACCACCATCTAACATTAAATCAATTTTTGTTTTAGTAACTTTGAATTTAAGAAACTCCTCGTGTTCTTCATTAAATAAAATCCATTGTAATCTATTATTTGGTGGATATTTAACACTCATTCCGTGCTTCTTACAAAATCCTAAAACTTCCTTATGAATTGTCACCCTTTTATCACCATTCCTCAACATCTCCTCTATAATCAATTCACAATCATTATATTCAGCATTCAATAATAATGTATTCGTAAAATGTAATTCATTATTAATAATTGTCGAAACATTCTTAAACGTCTCATATATCGATATATCTAATTCTATCGCCTCCTGAAATAATTTCCCTAATTGCTTCTCAATCACATCCTTACTCTCGATTATAGAATGCTTAATCTTACAAAACTTATTATAAACAAATTTGAAATTATCATAAATCTCTATAATCTTCTCCTGATTAATCGATAAACCATCCAAATGATTATTCACCAATTCCTTTCCCATTAATATCGCCCATACAATCGCACTCTCATCACTACCACAATTCGGTATATACAAAATCTTCTGTTTATGATTTAAATTCTCTATAGCAAAACGCCTCTTACCTATAATCCCTGTATTCAACGAAATAAATAATCCAATCTTAGCCCCATTCTTAACCATATCCCTCTTGAATTTAACAATCTCTTTTGTTGGAATAGGTGTCGAATAATTTTTAACTTCTATCATAAAAATATCCCCTGACGGTAATACTAAATGATAATCAGACGCCTCACTAACATTAGATGTATCCAATAGTGTGAAATCCGGAAAATTACGTTTAATTATCATTGAAACGAAATTCTCACCCAAATTACCCTTCAAAACAGACTTACTACTCGATTGTGTTAATCTCTCAATCGAACATTTTACTCTATCCAAATTCTCATTAATTTTCACCTCAATAACATTCATCTTATTCTCATTATTCATACTCATATCCTTTAATGATGTATTTAATTGATTATTGAGATTTTTCAAAATACCACTCTCAGGATCAATTGACGTTTTACATAATGTACTCGTTAAATAACCAAGTTTCAAATAATTATTTATAACTTCTGCCCTTTGACCCTCAGGTAAATCCTTAACCCACGGATTTATTTTTTCATCAATTATAATTTCAATTTTAGAATCAGATTGTAACTCATTATCAGATATATTCATCTTGAATTAATTTAAAAAAATCATTTTAAATTAATTATTTTTCTCTCAATTTTTTTCTCTCAATTTTTTCTCTCAAAATTTCATCCCAATATTTTCCACTTAGCAGGAAATAAACCCCTTATATCAACAACCTTTAATTCACATTCTACGTCCCTATCTTTTATATCTCTTAAATATAAACACAATTTTGTCATAGAATAACTTTGCGATATATGTGGTTGTTTAGAGAAATCTCCATTATATTTCAAACAAACTTCCTCTAATTCATTCCAATCTCTACTTTCACAATAATATCCAACTGCTTTCAAAGGATCTCCTCCTTCATACCCCCCTTGAAAAAGAATACATTTTCCAATTATTCTCAAAGTAAATTCTTTTCCCATTTTTCGATTAATATCTAAAAATAGCGCACGTGCTTCTTCTTCTGTTTCCATATTACACATTATTGTTATATGCGGTGTATGTAACATATGTTTCTCTATATTTCTATCTTTTGGAACTAACCAAACCCCGAAACCGTATCCAGACATATACACTTATCTATGTAATTATTTCTAATCACCTATTTTATAAATTTGAAAAAACTCATACAGATTGAGTTGGATTGCGATACTTCAATGGAACATCTTCCAAAGAAATCAAACGCTTTCTAAACTCACCAGATAATGTCACAAGAACCTTATACCAAACACCTTTTTGGTTAAAATAAATGTCATCTTCTGGGTTCATCTTTTCCATTTGGTCCGGCATCTTTACAACGCTTTCCAAAAGTATTCCTTTTCTCTTTTTGTTAATTATATTATATTTTATAATTCCTATTATTTTTTGTATCAATTTTTATTTATTTATTGTTTTTCAATATATTTATTAACAAATTCTTTCGCATTTCCTAATTTTAGGAATGCTTCTTTTGAACCTGTGTTTTTATTTGGATGATTTATCTTTGATCGTTTATGATATTGTTTTTTTACTAATTTCTCCATATTAGACTTATTCATACTTTTGAAACTATTCGCATTATCTATATCTAAAACTTTAAGAGAATTCGATAATTTATCAGGAACAACAACTTTCTCAACATTTTCTACGCCACGCTTTATACCATTTCCAACAACAACTGCTTCATTTTTCATAGATTTCAATAATTTCCATATCCATTCTCTTTGAATAATTGTAATTACTAACCAAGCAAATGTATATATACCACTAACCGTTAAACTTGATGAGAACATACTATAAACGATAATTATTGTAAAAATAGAATAAAATGAATAGAATTTTACCTTATTCGCTTCCCAATTCCCCTCACCATATTTCATTCCAAAGAGATAAATAGTTAATACAAATAATATAATCGGTATAAAAACATTCATTAAAATATTTGTTGCGGTTTCATCTGTTGAACCTGTTGTTTCACATAAAGTATTAATACTATTTACAGTTTGATTAAGTAAATAAAATCCCGCTATTGATACTATAATAAGTAATATAACAGCAAAAACAAGCAATTTATTATAATCTCTTCCTTGTAATACTGTATATAAAACAATATAAATTATTAAAATATAAACAAAATAAATAAATCCAAGTAATAAATTTAAAAAAAATGAACTAAATCCACCAAATATATACGTAACAACCGCTGTTACAAATAATAATGAAAATATTAACATTAAATATAATCCTATTGAATTATTAATTGTAAAATATTGTGCGTCCACACCACTTGTTCCAGTGCCTAACTTATTCTTTCTAAAATATTTTGATACAAAAAAAAATAAAAGGAAACCTAAAATAATAAATAATCCATATATTATTAATTTTTTATAACTTGATTTTTGATCATCTGTTAATGTTGTTATGGAATCCATAATAGGTGATATGATAGATGGTAAAATGAAATTAATTAATACCATAAACCCAATTGATATAAGGAATATTACTACATAAAAACTCTTGAATTTATTCATTTTAATATCTTTGAGAACATCAGTGAATTTATTCATATCTTTCATAAATTTATAAATGACGATAATTAAAACAATGAAGAAAAGGAATAGATATACATAAGTTATATTTGAAGGTATATTCTGTACTACTGAACTCTCTCCTATGGACCAAACAGGTTCGCAATTTGTTATAATTAAAATAGTTAAAATAATGAAAAAAAGCGGATTGAATATTTTTAAAATATTATACATATTAAAAAAATCTGTTTTTTGAGAAAGGTTAAGACTTCCCTCCTCACCACAATCCAATGGTTTATTATCTTTATTAACAACAATTTTATATAATTTATTTATAATATTAATCGCTGAATTACAAGATGGTTTTAATTTTCCAAATATCTCAATTTTATCTCCTATATTAGTTGTTAATTCATTAAATGGAATATTTAATTGAGAATATGTCTTTTCTATATTACTATTTACATCACTCATAACTAATATATGGATAGAAACTTTTTACAAATATATTATTCACTTAATTAAAGAAAATAAAAAATTCAACAAATTCAATAAATTTAACAAATTCAATAAATTTAACAAATTCAATAAATTTAACAAATAAACTTAAAAATAAATTGTTAGATTTTTATAATAATTTATTTTATGAGTATTACAGATTTTGAAACTATTATAACAAATAATTTGAATATACTAAAAAGTTTAACTAATGAAATGAAAGGATTACAAAAATTATATACGAAAAAATGTAAAGATTTTGATAAGTTGAATGAAAAATATAATAAATTAGTTGAAGATAAAAAAGAGAATAATAAAAAAGAAAAATCAAATAAAGGTAAAACCACCATCGAAACCGAATTCACAAAACCGAAGAAAGTATCTCCAAAACTTTCTGCATTTTTAGGATTGAATGAAGGTGATACTATAAGTTTGGTAAATGTTAATAGAAAAATAGTTGATTATGTTAAAGATAATCAATTACAATGTGAAGATAATCGTAAAAATATTATTTTAGATGATAAATTGAAGGAATTATTTGGTGATGATTCTGAAATTAATTTTTCGAATTTAAATGGGGAATTAGAGAAACATTTAATTGAAACTTAAATTATTCATATTTTATTAATCCTTCTTCTTGTATTCTTTTATTAAATTTTTTAATAAATTCTTTCTTCTCTTCGTTTTCCATATTTTGGAATTTGTCATTATTATATAATCTTGCTATTAAGTTATTTGGATGAAGTGTTTC
>JGI20157J14317_10004353_pt1 | contig 10927 bp, 6 predicted proteins | sample COG_07_FD_14317 | JGI IMG/M metagenome (IMG submission 14317)
CGGTAGTGCCCTCCATATCAGAAAATGCTCCTTCTAGCATATATGTAATGGTGGTCAAACCAAACAAACGACCTGTTAGATCAGTAGTTGCGTCGCTACCTTCGTTTGCTGATTTTGTGAGATTATTTATAGCTTCTTTACTTTGAATATACTCATTTTGGACATCTTCGGGAACTCCTTGCTTAAATTTTATCTTTCCAATTTTTGCGGGACCACTCTCATCTCCAAAATTAGGAATCAACCCACTACTAGCACCATGAGTTTTAGGATCTATGCCCATTTCCCTAGCTCTCTGGATGCCTTGCTTTACTCCAGCAGGCTCATCACGAGTATTGGTAACAGCCAATCCCATAGGGTTTAACCGAGACTTTAAACTATCGTCTTGATCAACACGAATCATTGATTCAGATATACCCGCAGATTTTTCACGAGCAATCGATTCAGCTAAAGGATTAGCGAAATTAGGAATTAACCCTCTATTCAAAAACATTAAGTCGGACCTAACTTCGGGGCTATTTTTCCATTCATTTATCAGAGCCTCCATTTTATCTTTTTTGATAAAAAGTTTTGTGTTGGGGTCTGTAATGTTTAAGTTCATTTTCTGTTCGCCAGGTAAAGGTCTGCCGCTGGTGGCTTTAGTACCATAAAGACCTCTACGAGAAGATGATGAACTGTTGCCTGATTTTACTGATTTGTATTGATCTCGATAACTTTTTTCGTAAGAATCTTTATCTTTAGTAAATTGACCCTTAAGTTTTTGCATCTGTTGTGGTGGCAGTTTTTTATTGGTCTCTAGCCACTTAACAAATTGATTCATATGGTTGCCGGTTCCTCCAAGGCCAGTATACCAGTCTTTTCCTCCATCGCGTCGATAAGCAAAACTTCTTTTAGCGAAAACGTTTGGGGCAAAGTTAGGAATTAATCCCCTGTTAAAAATTTGCATAACCTCTCGTTCACGAGGGCTAATTTGATTTGTTCCATTAGGATTACGTCCAATATCTGATTGAGGTACAATCTGATTCATTTGTTTATCGTAGAAATCATATTCTTTTCTACCATATTCTGTTTTATAATGTTTTAATAATGAAGGGTCATTTCTTCTGCCAGCAACATTAAGGTAGACACCGCCATTTTTTTTGGCCCACTCTTGTATGGCTCCGCTAGCCATAGCTTTTTTAAATTCTTCTACTTTAGGATAGTATCCTTTTTTAGGGTCAGCTCCCTTACTTAGTATTCTCAATAACTTCTTTTTATTGAATACATTTTTTTCTGGAACAGTTTTAGACAGTACCTGGCCATCAGTCACTGGTTGTCCAGGAGTAATACTACCAGCAAAATTTTTAGCTACTGTTTTCGAAGTGCTAAAAGATGTAGCCCCAGAAGGCATTACATTGTTAGATTCACCTATATCCCTATAACCAGACATAGGCCCACTCACATGAGACTTAGCAAAATTTTGTATAATTTTAACAACATCTTCAGGAGTCTTAACTCCAGAAAAAGATGGCATATTTTTACCAATCGTAGGCTTATCAATTGTTGACCTTGATTTGCTTTGGCCTCTATATAAATTTAAGTTCGCAAAGTTAGGAATTAATCCTCCAGAAGCATTTAATTCTTTAAGTTTTTCTTTGATATTTGGCTCAGCTCCTCCATCTTTAATTTGATCAAGAATCGAAGCAGCTTGGTCACCCACATTAACATAATCTCTAGCGTAAGTGAAAGCAATTTTAGAACCGTCGGGAATTCGCTCCCCAAGTGCGGGCTTAATTTTAGCTGAGGGGCCTTCTCGACTATCTGAGGTGAGCTTATTTTTGTTTTCTGTAACAACATGCTTGCCAATTTTCTTGCCTCGCCTTTGGTCTGGCATGCCTATCATATCAGCTATTTTTGTTCCGTAGTTAAAACTATAAGTTTTAGTGGAATTAGATGCGGATTTACCTTTCATTGCAACTGGACGAGCCTTACTCTTGGGCTGTTTGAATCTAGAAAAGTTAAATAAACCTTGATTCATTATTTTCTTTAGTATTTTGGCGGGCCCATGACCATAATCATTTTGAGACCATATAGTATCTCCGTATGTATATGGACCCTGTATGTCAAACAATTTGCGAAGTTTTGGGTCAGAAGATTGACTAGATATATTCTCTAAGTCAAAAGGCTTACTATCTTTACTGTATGATTTATTAAAAGCTTCCTCAACAATATACTTTTCAAAAGCATTCCCCTTGATAAATTGTTTACCTTGACCTGAACCTAGATTATTCAGTTCATTAATTTTCTTTTGGAAATTTTTTATTTCTTTTTCGTTTAAATGATACGTTAGACCTGGATGAAGAGGTGCATTTTTATTAAATAATTGAGATTCATTTAAATAATTCTTTGGAATATTTACATCCTTGGCATATTCATCAATAGACTTGTATTGTTTAGATTGAAGTTTTGAGTATGCATTTTTATAATTGTAACTAGTAGTAAGTGGTTTATATTTTTGTTTTAATTTTTCATGCTCAGACTTACCTGCATCAAGAGCTATTTTATCTAAGTTTTTGCTGAAGGGGGTAATTAATTGTTTTTCTTTTGGGTTTGTTTTTTGCTTTTGAATTTGATTAAAAAATTTAGTAGCACTACTTAAGGATGGATCGATTGTATATTTACCTGATTCCTTCATAGAATCAAATCCTAAATTTCGAATAAATGAATTTGACTCTTTAGAGCCTGATAAAAATATATGAGAAGCTTGCAACTTAGTTAGCCCACTAGCCTTGAGAAAATCATCAATAGTACTCGAATTATTTAATGAAGATTTAATTTTTCGATAATCTTTAACAAAGTTAGGAATCAAGCCTGAAGATAAATTATATTGTTTTATTAGTTTAGCTTGCTCTTTTAAAGATAAAGATTCTGTATCGATACCAGATTGAGATAAAACATTTAAGGAGTCAGAAAAGTTTTCCTGTTGAAAAGATTGACCTTCTTTGGTTAAACCTCTTCTACGTAGAAAATCAGAAATGCTTTTATCGCTATATAACCTAATACTCTTTGCGATTAAATTAGCTTGTTCAATTTTATTGTATTTAGATTCAATTGGAGTTAAGCCTTTACCTATTTGATCAACCTTAGCTTGATCGTGGGTCATTTTGTAACCCAGGGCTCCTGTGTATTTTTTATTAATTGCTTTATCGTACTTATCACCCACAGCTTTAGTGCTAGGAGCTCGCCTACCTTTTTTTCCTTTAGAAAAATTTTCAGTTTCTCCAATTGCACTAACCTTCCTATCTTTTCTGTTTTGTGGATTATCATAGCTAGAGAAAAATACATCTCTAGATAAAACATTGACTCCTGATTGCTGTAATGCAAGAAGCTCTTTTTGTTGGGACTTGATATGACCAGCTACAGTACTAACTGGAGCTTCTAATTTATGCAAGCCAGTTTTCTTGTTGCCTCTATAATCAGCGACACTAGTTTCTACTTGCATTTTAGCTTTTGGCAATTGAAGAATGTTGGTGCCAGGTATAATAGTAGCTTCATTGGCAAAGTTGGGAATGTAACCGCCATAATATACTGGAGTTCCATTTAGAGAAACAGAATGGCCTGATTGATACTTTGATCTTAAGGTTCTTAATTTGTCTAGCTGATCTTGACTGTAACCGTTTACCTTGCTAAGCCGATCTAAATATAAACTTCCACTACCTAGCTTTTGTTTTAAAAATGTTTCAACAAACCTTCTTTCGTTAGAATTATTAAGTTGAAAGTTTATGCTCTTCCCGGCTTTCTTGTTTTTAAATTTAATACCTTTATTGGCTGGATCGTTTAATGTGTCATTAATTTTTTGAGATCGAGTCCTGGGATCAATAAAATTCGGAATTAAGCCATCGAATTTATATGGGTCGAAGCCATGTTTATCTTGAAAAGTTGATTGGTATTGCTTGCCAGCTTGACTTTTTTGTGGAGGCAAAATAGCTTCTTGAGAAAACCCATCGAATTTTTTAACTGTTTCTGCATCGTTATACACGACATCGCCAACTCCTTTTATTTTAGTTTTCTTAATCTTACCAGGTTTATAACCTGCCTGTTTGGCTCCACCGGACTCAACTACAGCTTCCATATTAGAGACCGAGGAATCTTTAGGGATAAGTCCAGAAGATGCAGTTTTGGGTTTACTTTGGGTTAGGCCAGGTGTAACTCCAGACCTTAATAATCCAGGAGCTAATGAAGCAGCTAATTGAGCTTGCCTTTCTAGGAATTTAGTTTGATCTGCAATTACTCCAAGCATAATTTGCTCTTGTTTAAGTTTGTCACCAGCATACTTATTTAATTCTAGAGCTAATTGCTTATTGTTACCTAAAGCCATAACAATAGATTCTTGAATTTTCCGTTCTTTGTCTTTAGCTGAAACTATTCCAAGAATATCTTTAAGAGAACTTTTAGCGAATTTTAAGGCATTAAAAAACAACTTACCAAATATACCGAATGCAACGACTAAACCTGGACCAGTTAAAACACTTCCTATTCCTCGAACCAAACCTTTAGCGAAATCCGAGCCCAAGGATTCTGAATCTGAGCCAAATAAATCATTTAAAGCTCCACCAGCCGAATTAATAGCATCCAATATATTTGAAATACCTGGAGCTAAAGCTAGCTCTCCTATGTTGGCAGATAATTCTTGAATGGTGAGTGAGGTTTGTTTCGCTAAAGAGGATATTGTTTGCTGGAGCTGAGCGTTTTTTTGCTGTGCTTGGTCGGTAGCACTAGCTGATATATTAGTCGCTTGCGCATACAGAGAATTCTCTCTGTTTAAATCTTTCAAAGCAGCCTTTAAGACATTAATTTGAAAAACACCACCGACTTGCTCTGCAACTGCAGCTTTCGTTGAAGATCCTAAAGTATCATAAGTTTTAGATAAACTAGTCAAGACTGTTAAAGCTGGTAGAGTGTTGCCTCTAATATCTCGAACGGCCACCCCGAGTTCTTCTAACCTATCCAAAGTACTACTTCGTTGTATACGAGTAAATATTGTTTTAAAACTATTACCAATAACAGCACCACCACGAGCTGTAATTTGTTGCGCAGAAGTTACTGCTCCTACCAACTGATCAAAGCTTACCCCAGCATCTTGAGCTACAGCTCCAGATCGAGCTAGAGCATTAATTAAATCGTCCGCACTAACAGCAAACTTAACGTCTACTGCAGCCAATTTATTAATTATAGAGGTAGTAGTTAGGCCAGCATCAGCAAAACCATTGACGGCAGCAGTCAAACCAGAAACTGCAGCCGCTGCATCGATTCCAGTTAGTCGAGTTAATATCAATGCATCATTGGTTCGACGTAATGTTTCCTCCATGGATAGACCTTGACGAGAGAATTCTAAAGCTGCTTCCGCAGCTATTTCTAAGCCTTGAGATGTGTTGCGAGCTACATCAAATAAGTCTCGACCAAATTTTTCTAAATTAGGCAAACTCGTACCTAATACAACATTAATGTCTGTTAAAAGTTTTTCAACTTTAATCGCTTGTATTACAACTTGAGAGAATGCTGTTGCTACACTACCTATAATGGCCGCTGATGCTCCAAATGCAATCACACGAGCGTTAGATGCTTCTAAAGATTTAGAAAACTCATCAGCTTTTTGAGTTATTCTACCCAAAGGTTGTGTGTAATCTGATGCGCGAATTTTAACACTCAAGCCTCTACGATTAACTCGATTGACGATATCTTGAATAGATTCGTCTAACCCTACTACTCTTCCTTTAATGTTTAATGCCATGCCTTATAATTCCTCTCGATATAAGTACACGTTTTTTATTTTGTGTAACCACTTAATTCCATTAAATCCTCCATAGAAAGCGAACCCCCCTTCTTCTCAGCAGCTTCATGAAGTGATACTTTAGCTCCAGAATCAGGAGATTCAATACCAGCATATTCATAATCTTCTTTAGTTGCTCCAACAATCGTGCTACCATCTTTCGCATTATCAAGCTGCTTTTGCATTTTTTCTTTTGCCTCACTAGAGATACTGCCATAATCTAATAAAGCTTGAGGGTCTTTCTTTATTTTTTCTGGAATATGAGAATTTTGTTCAAATATATTTTTGAAAATTTTGGTATAAACAATTAACTTGAGTTGATTATATGTTAAATGACATACTGGATTACCAAAAAAGCCAACCGTATCATCACTAAATGGAAAATAAATATAATAAAAATCCTGAAGAATCATTTCTTGTATTTTCAACTCTTCGAACATTGCAAAGATTGAATTATAGACCTGAATGAATTGAGTTACTTCATCAGAATATAGATCATTAAAGTCAGACTCATCAGTAAAAACAGGATCTTTTAATTTTTCATCGTTGAAGAAACTTTTTATTATATAGTAGTCATTAGACCTTTTGTCGGCATAATCTTCAGCATTAACTCCAAGCAAGGATTTCTTTTTGTCAAACAATTGAGATATTTCTTTTTTGATTTTTTTAATCTCTTCATTTTGTTGATCGATTTGAGACTTTAGAACTAATTGAGATTTAGCTGTATTTAAAGAAGATAAATAGTTTTCCTTTGAGGTAATTTCACTCTCATCTGATTCCGACCAAATGCCGTCAGACTTTAAACTCTCAAGCAATTCTTTTTGTTGGGGTATACCTCTATCTATCGCTTGTCGATAATAAGATTCTCGAATATCATCTATATCTACTTGATCTAAAGCACTTAGATGTTTGATATAAAATTTTTGCCCGCCAATAAAAGATATTGACTTACCTTTAACTATGTCTCTGAATGTTTTTCTGTATGATGTTTGATCCACATCACAAGCTGCCTTCGTCTATATCTTGCTCGAGCTCTTTAAAGTCAGATTCAGATGCAGCTGCACTAAAATACCAGAAACTAATAAAAGCGGTAAGTTTATCATAAACAATTGATAGGAGATTATTTTCCTGTTCCTCCATTGTATAGAGTGCGGCTTTCTTCTCTTCAAATGTTGAGCCTGGAAAAAAACCTACCAAATCTTTATTTTCTTCCGTGTAAGTTAAATTGAGTAAATACCAGCTAATAACTTTAGTTTGAGCTTTGTTGTCTGCCGTATGATTAAGTAAGGCGCTAAAATTCGTTTCTGCAACCGCAATAGCTTTTCTTAGTACGGCCATTTTTTCTCCAATAGATTTTCTCTTTTCTTCGTTAGTTTGATTGTTGGCAGACTGCATGGTCAATTGAGTGATTTCTGTTTGAAGTTGACCAAGTTCTCCATACATGCTAGAAAGTTTTTCCGCATCAGATTCACTAAGCATTCCACCGGTATCAGAATATTTGTTCATTAACATGGCTTTTGTAAGAATGCCGTTCTTGACACAACGACTCATCTCTATACTGTATTCCATGTCAGCCTCTTCCATTTGACGTCGAGTGGGCTGCTTGATAACAAAAGTATGCTCCTTATTAATTGTTTCAGTACGAGTTTCTTTAACTATCTGCTTTTCCTTGACCTTACGTTTTTCAATGTCTTTATATTTTTCATCTTCGCCGTTTTCATTTTTTCGAGTTTTTTCAACCTCAATTTCTTTTTCGACTTGGACTTCTTTTTCGACATCTACTTCTTTTTCTTCTTCAATATCTTCGAAGACTTTAAAACGATATATTTCTTTATTTGATTTTGTATACATGACCTTGTTCCTTTAGTTGTTATATATTATATTACTTAAAATTAAATTTTACAGTAAATTTTTCTAAATCATTTTGAGAGTCCCTAATTGACTCATTGCCCATGTCTAGAATTTTTTTACGAAGATATTGCATCTTATCTTCGTCGAAATAATTTGCCTGATCCAATAAATCGGAATGTTCGGGCAGATGATTTTTTAATTTATGAAAACAGATCTGGTTTTCAGTGTATAGATCCTCCATGAGAACTAAGAAACTTTTAAATAAGCTTTTAGTGCTTCCGTTAAACCTTTCGGATAGAAAATCTTTTGCTTCCATAAAACCTTTTACCAATAAATAATACACATATTATTGGTTTATGTGTAAAAAAAACTATGGGTTCATTAATTAGTGATAGTGATAAAGAGAGATTTCAGGCGGTTTTCGAGAACTTGCATGATACATTCGCTCGTGATATTAAGTTTATAAAAGATGCAAAGCGCGTCATTTTAAGTACCGACCCGAATTATAATTATTTATACAATAATGTAAGGGGGAATGTTGCTTCTGTGAAGTACAAAATTACAGAAAAAATATTTAAAGCCAGAATATTATATATAGGAAGGCAGAATGAAGATATATTTGATGGCGATGCGGGAGCTCAAATTAAAGTCGATAAACATATAGGAGAAGTGAGAATCAAGGTAGACAAGGAAGGCTATTCGTATTTAAAAGATACAAAAAGATGCGAGTTTGATGGAAGAAAGTTTTCAATAATCAGTGATGAAATGCCTCACGGACTATTTGAGCCACATTTTTATACGTTTTATTTAAAAGCTGTAGATGAGGGTTGATGATGATAGTCCGAAGAACAACAGCTCGAGGAATAAATAAATTAATAGATTTAAGACGTTCCCCTGAATACATAGATTCAGTAAATAAAATTGTAGAAATTGAATTTGCAAAAATTAAAAATAAATTAATTTCAGATTTTAAAAGACATCCAGTTACTAGAGAAATAGAAGCAGGAGTTAATGGTAATAATATATCTAAAACTTTAGGGGGTTATGGTAATTTATTTACTTACATAGGTTTTGAATCTAGCTCAAAGCCAATCAAGCCAATATTAAGAGAATTAAATGATATACGTTTAACTAAAATAATTTTTAGTAAAAATGGAAACTTTAATGTATTAGCAATCTATCCAAGTATTAGGCAGATTTTCGATATAACGCCACTGCCTTGGGCAGAAGGTAGGAGTTGGGCTGAGGGAATCGAAAAAGGTATTTCTGGATTAGGTTCATATTTAAATAAAAGTAATGAAAAGAGTAGATCAGGTAAAGGATTGCAAACTGAAGGTGAAATTAGAAAGTCTGGTTTTTCCCCCACTCCATATATATCGAGCATGATAAAGTCTTTTGAATTGAATGTTATTCAACTAAACAGAATTAAAATTTAATGAAACCGCAGTTCCAGCACCAAGTAATTACAAGTTTTTCCCTATGGATAGACCACACAATATTAACCAGGGGGGAAGCATATCAAAATATCGATGCCACATTTTATTATCAAGACGATAGTCGACTAGACCCAGAGTTTATAGCTTTTGCATCGCCACACAAACAATGGGTAACTGATTCATCAGTAGGTGGAGCAGAAGTGATACAAGGTATAACTTTGGATGGTAGATATATTGAAAAAAATCAACAAGGAATAAGGTATGACTATAATAATGGCAGGGTAGTTATACCTAGATTAATAGCAAATGAATCATCTAATGTTGAGGGTATTTATTCTGTTAAAGATTTTAATATATATATTACCGATCAAACAGAAGAAGAATTATTGATTGAAACTAAATTTGATACTAATAGTAGATTTGATCAAGAGATAAGCGGTGGAGTAAAGCCTTACGATCAAGTAGTTCCAGCTATATTTATATCATATGAGCAAGGATACAATTCTCCGTTTGCATTTGGTGGTCAAGATATTACTCACTCAAGTATTAGATGTGTAGTGTTTGCTGAAAGCTCATATCAACTAGATGGGGTATTTTCTATATTGAAAGATTTAAATAATATTGCAATATCTAATGTTGGATTCAATGAACATCCATTAAATGAATTTGGGGACTTGAAGTATGGAATATACGATTACAAGGACTTGAGTGAAAGGTATTACAATGTAAAAAATAGCGATAGTGTTTTTCATATAGAGAATGTTAATGTTTCTAAATTGAACGATAAAATTGCAAAGAAAAGCCACCCAGGACTTTATATAGGATTTATTGATTTTCAAGTTAATGCTTATAGGTTTCCGAGAGCTGAGTTGGTTGAGCCGATTGCTACTAGACCTCCAAATGTACTGCAGGCACCTGTATCTCCATTCGAATTAGCGTTAGGACCTCAATTGCCAATGAGTCCAGTAGAATTGACATTAAATGAAGAACCTTTAGCTCCAGAAAAATTGCAATTTAACGATATACCGTTAAACCCAAAAGGCTTGACATTGAACGATACGTCTCTTGCTCCGGAAAATTTAACTTTAGTAGAATAAAAAAAAAATATTATTATTATAAAAAGGTGTAATATATAAAATATCATGGACGAAGACGAGTTAAAATCAACAAATTTCGAAGTACTGTATAGCTTTAAGCACGTTAATCAATTCCCCCATTTAGCAGATTACTATAAGGTTTATAGGCAAGATGGCGCTGGAGAGGCGTTCATGCACATAAATACTATTCAAGCCACTGGTTTATCAGAAAATGACATACCAATCGAAATAACTGGCAGAGATGTTGTTCCTAATTGTGGTGTTTTGTATAATTATAAAGTTAGTGCTTATAATAATAGGGGAGAAATTGATTGTATTAATCCAACTGTTTCAGGTATTGATTTTATATGCCCAACACCAAGCTCATCTGTGACGCCAACAGCAACAGCAACACCAACGAGCACACCAAGCGTTACACCAACTAATACAGTCACTCCAACAAATACAGTTACCCCAACTGCTAGTTCTACTCCAGCAGAGTCACCTAGTGTAACCCCAACAATTACTCCGACAACAACTCCAAGTAATAGTGTAACTCCAAGTAACACGGTTACTCCAACTGCTAGCACAACTCCTCCAGAATCACCTAGTGCGACTCCAACAGTTACTCCAAGTAATACAGTTACTCCAAGTAATACAGTTACTCCAAGTAATACAGTTACTCCAACAGTTACACAAACACCTGGAGCATCCACATCTCCAACTCCAACAATTACTCCAAGTAATACAGTGACACC
>JGI20157J14317_10004361_pt1 | contig 10917 bp, 9 predicted proteins | sample COG_07_FD_14317 | JGI IMG/M metagenome (IMG submission 14317)
AGTTAAACATATTGAACAAGAATGGAATCATTACAGGCGAGTTTATCAAATAACTTCAACATTATTTAGAAATGACTTTGCATTTAGTATTGCAACTCACATAATGAACGGCTTCTCGACAGGTGATTTTGTACAACAATTGCCGGGTAGTATGATGTATACTACTGATAAAGATGTTCTATGGCAAATGGACGATGATAAAATGGTGTTTCTAGTAGAAAAGAAAGATTATTTAGGCGAATATACTGCAATAAAAACATTAGGACAAACAATTCATGTAATGAATAAAAGCAGTCTTAACAGAATAATTGATCAGGAGTTTGCAAATGACTAAAGGAATTGTAGTTCTTGCACAAAACAATGCAACTGACGATTATGTAGAGCAATCTGCACTACTAGCAATGAGTTTGCGTTATTATAACGATGTACCTATCAGTATAATTACAGATGACAAAGTACCAGAAGAATACATTAGTTTGTTTGATAAGATTATTCCTATTCCGTTTGGTGACAGTGCTGAAGATAGTGAGTGGAAAGTAGAAAACCGTTGGAAGATTTATCACGCTAGTCCGTACGATGAAACTATTGTAATGGACACTGACATGTTAGTGTTACAAAACATTGATACATGGTGGAACTTTTTATCTAATTACAAAGTATTTTATACTAGCAACGTGTTAACATACAGAGGCGAAACTGCAAATACTAGTTACTACAGAAAAACATTTATTGATAATAATTTGCCTAATTTGTTCTGCGGATTACACTACTTTAAAAAATGTGAAGTTGCACAACAGTTTTATACTTGGTTAGAGCTAGTAGTTAATAACTGGGAAACATTTTACGAACAACAACTAGCAGCATCATCTCGCCCTAAACATGTAAGCATGGATGTGTGTACTGCTATTGTAACAAAACTATTAGATTGCGAATCTGACATAACAAACAAAGTTACTAAATTTCCTAGCTTTACTCACATGAAACCTTATTGCCAGGGATGGAATACTGTACAAAAAAGTTGGCAAGATCAAATAGGTGTTTATATTAGTAAAGATGGTAGCACTAAACTGGGTAATTATGCTCAAACAGGAATACTACATTATACTGAAAAAGACTTTGTAGAAAAGTCACCAGCACTAGAAAGATACAGGAATTTATTAAATGTCTGATTTACAATCTTTACTTAAAAAACTTAGTGTTACTACTGTAGCAACACAATCTTATGTTTATTATGAAAAAGAAACTGGAAAAATAAACAAAGTTAGTTCAAGAAACACCTTTGAAGAAGGGTTTGAAATTTTTAATATTGACACTGAAGAAGTAAAACATATTCTTACTGGCGAACGCAGAACTGAAGAATTTATAGTAACATATGATGTTAGTTTAAAGCACATGCGTATTAAAGAAATTGCATACGACGATTCTTACAATACAGCAGATACAATGACATATAAATTGCCAGTTATCAGGCAAGTACACGATGCTCATTTTACCTTGAATAGAATTTACGAAGATGTAGACATATATATTTGGGATTCTAGTAAAGGTTATAATGTAAACGATTATGTATTTTACAAAAATATCATTTACAGAATAAAGGAAGACTTAATTCCTAATAAAAAGTTTAATACACGTAAGCATCAAAAAATTGTTGGAGAAGTTAAATTAACAACTATTCCTACACAATCACATACTATTGAACAGCCTGTGTTTACTCAACAATATAACGGAATAAAGGTTGATGTTTGGTACAATAATCTTAATCATCTAGCAGGGCAGCATGTATGGTACAATAATTGTGTATATAAACTTTTAAAAGACCAAGATGCTGACACAACATTTAGTTTAGATAACACTGAAATACTAATTAGTAATGTAAAATTGTTTGATGACAAAAATGAGCATTTGCCCTTTGACACTAAGCTCTATTTAGGTGATCTTGTATTAAAAAATAATAGTTTGTATAGTATTTCATTTGAAAAAGTAAACATTGAAAAAGATAAAAGTTTAATATATTTTTATAATGCAAAAAATACAAAAATAGTTTTTAATCCTAACGAAAATTCTTGTACTGAATATGATCTTAATAAAAACACTAATGTAAACATAGAAAATAATATTGTATTAGATGTAAAAAGATTTGAAAGATTTAACACAAAAGACAACGGAAAACTAGTTCTTTGTGGACGCTACTTATACCAAATTGAAGTATCGAGAGATTATGATATTATTATTCAACAGAATACAATTTTCAAGCATTGGAATATACAAATTAACCCTTATACTAAAAAGTTTTTAAGGACTAGTGGATATAAACCAAATGATAATTTATATTTTAGTCTTACTACAAAACATGATCCTAATCTATTAATCAGAAGTTTACAATTTAAAATTAGTGATTTATTAGAACATGATGATCAAAATCCTATTATTCCTTTCATATATGAGTCAGAGTCTGAAGCTAATGCGGTAAGTATATTTACTGCAAAATATTTTGACAGTTACGCACACGAGGTAATTTAATGACAAAATTTAAACCAATAGATTATGATATAATCTATTTGTCCTATGACGAACCAAATGCAGAAAAAAACTATGCAGACTTATGTAAGAAAGTGCCGTGGGCAAAACGTGTACACGGAGTTGAAGGTAGTGATGCCGCACACAAAGCATGTGCAAGATTGAGCGAAACAGATAGGTTTATTACAGTAGACGGTGACAATAGAATCCGCGAAGATTTCTTAAATCAAGTAATTGACTTTGATGAGCATGCCGATCTTAAAAATACAGTAATAAGCTGGTGCGGCAGAAACGAAATAAACGGATTAATGTATGGTAATGGCGGACTAAAGTGTTGGCCTAAAGATTATGTACTGAATATGCGTACACATGAAAATGCTGATCCTAACAACGCACATGCACAAGTAGACTTTTGCTGGGATGCAAAATATATACAAATGAATAGTTGTTATTCGGACGTATATAATAATGAAACCGCAGCGCAAGCATGGCGAGCTGGATTTAGAGAAGGTGTAAAACTTGCTACAGATCGCGGAGTAAGAATTGAGAAAGAAGAATTTAAAAATAATCATTGGCGTTGTTTGCATTGGCTGTATATCTGGAGTATGATTGGCGCCGACGTTGAAAACGGGCTATGGGCAATATACGGAGCAAGAGAAGGGTTGTATAAAACTATGTGTACAGACTGGGACTATGTGCAAGTAAGAGACTTTAAATATCTCAACAGTCTTTGGAATGACACTTATAGTAAAATTACTGAAGAAATGTTACCTTATGAAATTATGGGATTGGGAGCGTCTCTTGTAAATGACCTAGATATTCCGATTGCAGAAAATCCTTTAAATGCACAACAGAGTAAGTTTTTTAAAGCAGTATATCAACATCCTTCAAGAACTGATCATCAAAGGTTTATAGAAAAACTATGAATGAAAAATTAAAAGGCGATGTAGTAAAACTGTTTAAGGGAAAGTATAAAAGTCAATATTTTGAAGATGCCCAAGATTTACTTAAAGGCCTCAACAAAATTAGTCCTAGTTTTTGTCTAGCTAAATGGTATAGTGTAAGCTTACACTTGCCTACCGGAAAAACACACAGTTGCTATCATCCACCGGCCCACGGTATTCCGTTAGAAGAGCTTGCAAAAAGTCCTGATGCACTACATAATACTGAGTATAAGAAAGAACAACGAAAGAAGATGCTCGCAGGCGAACGTCCAAAAGAGTGTGAATTTTGCTGGGCATTAGAGGATCAAGGTAATATTAGCGATCGTGCGTACCGTAGTAAAGATGTGTATGAAGATGGCCTTATAGAAGCAGCACAAGTTGAAGAAAATCCTAAACCTAGGTATTTAGAAGTTAATTTTAATCAGGCATGTAATTTAAAATGTGCATATTGTAGTCCGCACTTGTCTACTGAATGGCATAAAGAAGTTAAAAAACACGGTGCTTATCAATTAGTAGGCGGCGNCGGCCACAATGATCCAGGATGGGTAGAAAGTTTAGGAATTAATAATTCTCCTGATAGCCCGTATGTGCAATCATTCTGGGAATGGTTTCCTGACGTATATCCTACACTAAAAACATTTCGTATGACTGGCGGCGAGCCTTTAATGGACAAAAATACCTTTAAAGTATTTGATTATGTAAAGAAAACGCCAAACAACGCTTTACAATTAAGTATTACTAGTAATTGTTGTCCTCCTGGCAATCAATGGCAAAAGTTTATAGACGATTTAAAAGAAATAACGGACAAAGATGCAGTGGATCATTTTATGTTATTTTGTAGTTTAGATAGTTGGGGCGAACAAGCCGAATACATTCGAAATGGTTTAGACTTTGACGTACTATATAAAAATATAACACAATATCTTAGAGAAAGTAATAAACATAGTCTTACATTTATTATTACAGCAAATCTATTAAGTTTACCTGGCTGGACAACTTATATTAAAAATATTCTTAAACTAAGAAATGAGTTTAATACGGATAGGCAATTGGTATGGTTTGATACCCCGATGCTACATGATCCTAAATGGCTAAGTATGAAGTTAGCAACTCCTGAAATGTTACAACCTTTACTAGATAGTATAGAATTTATGAAAAGTCATCCTGAAACTGCTCTTAATAGATTTAAAGGATTTAAAGATTTTGAAGTTGACAAAGTCAAACGACTATACGAATGGGCTAGAGAACCGTTAAATACACAGGAACAAGAAGTAGCTATGAGAAATTTTAATCTTTTCTTCAAACAGCATGACATGAGACGAAACACTAATATTAATAAAGTATTTCCTGAATTACACGAATTTATAGACAACTGCGAGGCACTAAATGCAAGACATTAAACACATTAAAAAAACAAGAGATCAACTAAATGCTGTAGGGCCTGGAATGTGTGCAATGAAATGGCTACATCAGACGTTATACTTACACACTGGCGATAATCATAGTTGTTATCATCCACGTCCTCATCATATTCCCCTTCATGAAATCGAAGCAGATCCTAGCGCATTGCATAATACTAAGTTTAAAAAAGAACAGCGTAAAACCATGCTAGAAGGCGGTCGCCCGGACGAATGTTATTATTGTTGGAATATTGAAGATTTAGAAGGTGACCATATAAGTGATAGAATGGTTCATAGCTCAAGTGATTTTGCTGTAAACGAAATTGAAAAATTAGCTAAACTTCCTTGGGATGCTCCTATTAACCCTCGATACTTAGAAGTAAGTTTTGGCAATGGCTGTAACTATCGTTGCGGCTATTGTTCGCCACAAGCAAGTACACTATGGATGGATGAAATTAAAAAACACGGCAATTATGATCTAACTTATAANCAATACGGTATTGACTTCTTAGAAAACGGTACATATTACGGACCTAAAGATGATAACCCGTATGTAGAAGCGTTTTGGAAGTGGTGGCCTAGTCTACGTAACGATTTGCATACATTGCGTATTACTGGCGGAGAGCCATTAATGAATCCAGGTGCTATGCAATTTTTTGATCTGCTGGAAAAGGAGCCAGCGCCGCAATTAGAAATTAGTATTAATAGTAACTTAGGAGTTACTACTGCAAAAATGGATAAAATGTACGATAGAATACAAAGTTTATTAGATCAAAAGAAGATTCGTAAATTTAGCTTGTTTACTAGTATTGAAGGGTGGGGTGCGCAGGCAGAATATATGCGTACTGGATTAAAATGTGATCACTGGGGAAGAAATTTTGAAGAAGCAATCAAGCGTGGATTCAAAGTTAATATCATGTGTACATTTAACATATTGTGTGTTGCAACATTTGATAATTTTTTAAGTAAAGTAATTGAATGGCGCAAAAAACACGGTAAACAAGCATTAGGGTTTGATACACCATATTTAAAAGAACCACCTCATTGGATGATAAATATTTTACCTAAAGATTTCTTAATGCAACACATGGATGCAAATTTAAAATTTATTGAAGATAATAAAGAATATTTTACAGATGTTGAATACGAAAAAATGAAACGTGTACGTGATTATGCAGATCAACATCATGTGTCTGAAGAAAAAATACATCAAGGCCGCAGAGACTTTTATAGTTTTTTTAACGAAACTGATAAAAGAACTGTTGGATTAAATATGTTAGAAGTATTTCCTATGTATGAAGAATTTTACAATCAGTGTAAAGAGGTATATGAAAATTATGGAAAATAGAAGATTTTTTGCTTATGGTTGTAGCTATACTGAGTATCCGTGGCCGACTTGGGCAGATATCTTAGGTCGTAATTATGACAAATACTATAATTACGGAAGACCTGGTTCAGGAAACATGTATATGTTTAATTCTATTATGGAAACTGATCAGTATCACAAATTGACCAAAGACGATTTAGTAATAGTACAATGGTCATCAGCATTGCGAGAAGACAGGTACAAAGATACAAATTGGGTAACCATGGGTGGTCTTTATAATATATACTCTCGTAGAGAGGTTAAAAAATTCTTTGATTTTAGAGGATTTCTAATACGTGATTTAGCTGCAATAAAAGCAATAAAAGTTTTTTTAGATAGCATTGGATGTGAATATTATTTCATAGGAATGGTTCCTCTTCTTCAAAGTATCGAATATCCTGATGCTCAGGATGTTGATATTAGTGATATTCATAGAGTTTATGCAGACGTATTAAAAGTTATTAAACCTACATACGATGAAATTATACAAACTGCTAAAACACGACCAAAATTATTTTATACTAGAACAATTAGCGACACTCATCCTGTTCCTTCTGAGCATTATGAATATTTAGAAGCAGTGCTTCCGCACTTACTAAAAGAACCTAAGTCTATTGCGATTGATATGGATAGAAAACTAGCAGGAATTTGGAAAGGTGATCTAAATTATTCTTGGGAACCGGAAGTTTGGCCAGACAAAATACACAGCCTATTTAATGACGATAAACGGATAAAACTATGATAAATGAAAAAAATAAACAAAGCTGGTGTGTAAATGCCGAACATGCGATGAGTGGTGATAATACCGGACACACAAAAATTTGTTGTATGACAAGATTTATGGATAGAAAAATATCTCTAGGTGAACAAACGATTAAAGAAAATTTTAATCAGCCCGATTTTGTTGAAGTAAGAGAAGCACTTGCCAAAGGTATACGACACGAAGTGTGTAGACTTTGTTGGACAGAAGAAGATTCTGGTAGACAGAGTAAGAGGTTACGAGATAATGAAAAATATTTAGGAATGGTCAAAGACGGCGGCACACCATTCAAAGGACTAGCTAAGTTAGAACTTAATTTAGGCAATCAATGTAATCTTAAATGTAGAACATGCGGACCTCATTCCAGTAGTACCTGGTTAAAAGAAAAGTTCGACATGCAAGAAAAAAAATATTACAAAAATTTTAAAGATTATGCTGCATCAATGCGTAAATATAGTAAGCAATATGAGCCTACTAGTCCATTTTGGGATGATTTTGATAATAATTTAGAAAACATTAATCAGATTGATTTTTACGGTGGCGAACCATTTATGAGTGAAAAAATGTGGGGAACATTAAAAAAAGCAGTTGAGTTTGATTATGCAAAAAACATAGAGCTACATTATGCTACAAATTGCACTCATTGGCCAGACGATGTTGAAATTTTTAGAGAGTTTAGACATTTAAATCTAAACTTTAGTATTGACGGCGTTGGTCCTGGATTTAATTACATGAGATATCCAGGAGAATGGAGCGAAGCAGAAGTAACTTTAAAGAAGGCGAGAGAATTTGCAAAAACTCATAAAAACATACACATGAGTTGGATTGTTACTTTAAGTTCAATTAATATTCATAGTTTACCTGAAATTATTGCAGAGTATGAAGAAAACTATAGTGATTTTGGAATATACTTAAATTTAGTTCATGATCCTGATCATTATAATATGAAGATAATACCATCTAGTATTAGAGAAACAATAATTAACAGATTAGAATTAATCCCAAAAGATGCAAACTGTTGGCAGAACTATTTACCTGGCATAATCCAATTTTTAAAAGACGGCAATCCTGATATTGCTTTATGGAATAAAGCAATGAACGAAATTAAATGGCAAGATGCTTATAGAAACCAATCCTTCCAAGCGGTATATCCAGAGTATTATCAATTAATTCAGGATACAAGTTATGAATAAATTTTTTACTTGGGAAAAGCTGTCTCAAATGCATATCGAACTAACAAATTCGTGCAATGCTGCTTGTCCAATGTGTACTCGATTTTTTGGTAACAGTCCCTTAATACGACCTGATCTTGAATTAGGACAGATTACTTTAGATAAATTTAAAAAATACTTTCCTAAAGAAGTTCTAGACAAAATGGAAGTAATATTGTTTTGTGGAGTACATGGAGACCCGTGTGTTGCAAAAGACGTTTACGAAATATGTGAATATATTGCTGAAACAAATCCTGAAACCTGTGTAAGAATGAATACCAATGGCGGAATGCGTAATCCAGAATTTTGGAGTAAAATGGGAAAACTTTTTGCAAGTAAAGAAAAGGGTCCTTGGTCTTGGAGAATTACTTTTAGTATAGATGGACTTGAAGATACCAATCACTTGTATAGACGAAACGTTGTATGGGATAAATTATATGCAAATGTAAAGGCATATTTAGAAACAGGTGCGCAAGCTGAATGGGATTTTTTAATATTCAAACATAACGAACATCAACTACAAGAAGCAAAAGAGTTGTCAGCAGAATTAGGTTTTTATGCATTTGTGCCTAAGAAAGCACTTGGAGTAGACGACAACGGTTCGTTACGTAGAATGCCGGCTGTGTCAAGAGAAGGAGAGCTAGAATATTACATTGATGCTCCAGTAGACCCAAACAATAGAAATATTGAAAATCCAATTGGTGAAGAACAAACAGGCTATTGGAAGTTCAATCCTGAAGAATATAAGCGTTTAAGAAAAAATAGACAGACTCCGCACAACTATCAAGATATGATAGATAATGCATATGCACAGCTTGCTAAAGAAGATAACACACAATTAGATACTGCTGATATTAATTGTAAAGCAAGGACTCGAGAATCAGGTATTGAAATCTTTGTTGACAATTTTGGAAGAGTTATGCCTTGTTGTTACGCAGGTACTCATTTAGTTGGAACACACGGTGACGGTCAAAGTTTACAGTTGCATCATGAAACACAAAAATACGGATGGGAAAAATTTGATCTTGAATTGCATTCTTTAAAAGACATAATGTTACAAGGTCATTTAGATAGGTTATACACTGACTCGTGGTCAAAACCTAGTTGCGGCGATGGTAAAATGGCATACTGTGCAAATATCTGCGGCACATATAGTAGAGTAGATAGAATTTGGACTCACGAAGATATGACAGACAAGTCTCGTAATTGGAGAAAACCTTCTACCCATGAATAGAGATATCTGGCCTAGTTTATATAAAGGATTAATAAAATGTTAACAAAAGAATTTACTAAAATGCTTCTAGATGATCCTGTATCGCTACTTGATACTAAAATAGATGTTATAATCGATTTGTGTAAAAAACATCAAGTTACAAATTTATTAGAAATTGGCAGCTTTGCAGGCGGATCCGCTTACAAAATAGCAAAAGCATTGAGTAATGTAAAAATAACAAGCATTGATATTAACGAATTTGATGGTTATTTTAATGACCCCGGAAATGTACATATATTAGAAATGTTATACGAACGATATAAACCTAATATAATTTATCCTGATACTATGTTAGAAATACAAGATCTTTATAATAAAAGCATAAGCAATCTAAAAATTAAACAATGTGAATTATACCACCTTGATATTACACCGTTTGACTTAATTATTGTTGATGGAGATCATAGAGGTGAGATTGTGGAACAAGAATTAGAATTTATTTTCAATAATAAAAATGAATGTATAATTATTATAGATGATATCGGATATCCACCGTTTTCGATAAAGAAATCTGTTGAAAATTTTTGTAGTAAGTATAACTTGGAAGTTAATTATACATACCCTAGGTATGAATCATCAACTAGTCAAATAGAAAATGATATAGCGATAATAGTATATAGTAATGTATGATATTGTATTTATAAGTTACAAAGATGTTTTGGATTGTAGACGGCGATGCTATGACAGACAAGTCGCGCAATTGGAGGAAAACTAAACAAAATGAGTAAAAAACATTTTCATCAAAATACATTTTGTTCATTGCCATTTACAGAAATATTTTTATATCCTAACGGAGATATTAAGCCGTGTTGTTCGGCCTCACTGCCACTCGGCAATTTAAACGACAACACTATAGAAACCATATTACAATCTAAAACTGCTAAAGATGTTAGACAATATATACTTGATGGTAAATGGCATCCTCTATGCAGTCAATGTAAACGGCAAGAAACCCAAGGTGCCAGATCAGAAAGACAATCTGAATACAGTAACGTTCTCAAAGACTTAGAATTAACAGCTTCAACCTTTAAATTAGAAAGAATAGATTTAAGATGGAGTAATACTTGTAATTTAAGTTGCGTTTATTGTTATGAAGGATTTAGTAGTAAGTGGGCAAGTATTAAAGGTATTGCTTTCAACGATGTCAAAAAAACTGGTGAAGAAAGTTTATTAAATTTTATTAAAGAAAACATTGAGTCTGTTGATATAGTTATGTTATTAGGCGGCGAACCTCTACTACAAAAACAAAACTTGACTCTAATTGATATACTGTCTACAGTTGGTTTTTATTGTTTAACTAATTTGTCAGTGCCAATGAAAACCAACAAAATTGCACAGAAATTACTTACTAGAGAAGCTGCTACTAAGTTTGGTGTTAGTATAGAAACAATAGGAGATAAATTTGAATATGTAAGGCGCAACGCTTCCTGGGAGTTGCTTGTT
>JGI20157J14317_10004374_pt1 | contig 10893 bp, 11 predicted proteins | sample COG_07_FD_14317 | JGI IMG/M metagenome (IMG submission 14317)
TAACAGTACTTTCACTCTGAAAAATAAGTTTAAATGCTGCTCTTAATCCATTTATGTGATTTTTATCAACACCTGCCCTTTTCAGCCCAATAAGATTTAATCCATCAAGATTTGCTCTTTCACCAATAACCATTCCCATTGGTATTACATCAGCAACTACCGCAGACAAGCCACCGATCATTGCACCACGCCCTACCCTACAGAATTGGTGAACACCCGCTAAAGCTCCAATGACAACGTTATTTTCAATAATACAATGGCCACCTAATGACGCATTATTAGCCATAATGACATTATTACCTACAATACAGTCATGTCCAATATGGACCCCCATCATAAATAGTCCATCATCACCAATTTTTGTTAATCCACCCCCACCATCAGTCCCTGGATTCATAGTAACATGTTCTCGGATTCTATTTCTTTTACCAATCTCTAATTTTGTCCGCTCACCGGAAAATTTTAAATCCTGAGGAATATGACCAATAGAAGCAAATGGAAATATAGTTGTTTTCTCTCCAATAGTCGTCCATCCAGACACCACAACGTGTGATTTCAACTCTATACCATCATTTAAAGTAACTTCTGAGCCTATATGACAGAATGGTCCAATGGTAACATTAGCACCAATTATAGCTCCACTATCTATTACGCTACTTGGGTGAACAATTGCACTTTTATCAATAGACATTCTATTATGCCTCTTCTGGTGGAACCATCATTGCAGTAAATTCTGCCTCAGCAACAACAAGATCTCCAACTTTGCCCTCACCATAAAATTTCCACAACTTTCCACGACCTCTTAAAACTTTTACATGTAATTCTAATTGATCAGGGGGAGATACTACATGTCGAAATTTACATTTATCAATTGTCAAAAAATACACTAGCATATTATTATCAATCATATTTAATGTTTTAACGACAAGCACAGCAGCAGTCTGAGCCATAGCCTCAACGATTGTAACGCCAGGCATTACAGGTCTTTCGGGGAAATGTCCCTGAAAATGCGGTTCATTAAAAGTTACGTTTTTTATTCCTATTGCACTTTCATTTAATTTTATTTCTTTAACAGCATCTATTAATAAAAACGGATATCTGTGAGGTATCATTCGTTTTATATCTTGAATATCTGCACTTTGATATTCTGGATCAATATTTGACATCTTATAATCCTTATAATTAGTTTTATACTAATTTTTTAATTGTTCGTTTATTTTATTTATTGCTGATATTGTTATGTCACTTCCAAGGCTTGCCAATGCAACCGTATCCTTGTTTAAAAGCACTTCAATACCTAATTCATTAATATAATCTAGTAATATGGGTGTTACTTTTTCAAAAAATAATTTTCTGTTTTCATTTAAAAAAATATTAATTTTTCGTTGTTTATCTGCTTGTTCTAATCTAATTTTTTTTACTTTTTCATCAAATTTAATTGCTAGTACATCAAATTCAATTTTTGAAATTGTTTTTCGAACTTTAGTAAGTTCGGACTCCTCTAACTCTAACGCTGTTTCTATAGATCTATTCTCATCAGATAGTTTTGAAACTTTTTTTTCAACATTTTTTAATACCTTCTTACCCCATTCACTTTCAGAAAATAATGCATCTTGGTCCAAAACAGCTATTGCTGAAGAATTCTTATATACAGGATAAGTTTGCGCATAACTTATGTTAGTAAAACAAATTAATAACACATTTATAAAAACATATTTAAATATTTTTAGATGCATAATTAAAACCTAGTATCAATAGTGAACCTAAAGTTTTCTGTTACATCATTTGTTTCTTTTTTAATAGGGCTAGACCAGTTAAACCGTAATGGACCAATAGCAGATTCCCAGAATATAGAAAAACCCAAAGCAGATCTTATTTCTGAGCTATCATCTATTCTCCCTGAGTCAGTATTATCGAGTCCCCATAAAGAACCTGTATCTAAAAATATCCCACCATAAATTCCATATTCTTCTGGAATACCAATTGGAAATGAAGCCTCTAAACTAAGAGATGTATACATTTTTCCGCCAAGATGAGTATCGTATGTACTATCATATGGGCCTATACCTTGATTTCTAAAACCTTTCAAACGATCACCGCCAAGTGAAAACCTATTCATCAAGCTAGCATCTGATCCAACAATAACACCTGAAGATAAATTAGAGGATAAAATTATATCATCGCGTAGTATTGTTCTATATGTTCTAAAATTTAAGTTAGTTTTCGAAAAGGAAATATCCCCACCCAGACCATTTAATTCCTGTATAATCCTAAAATCATAACCTGCCGTTGGGGTTACAACTGAATTTGTTTTATCGAGACTATAGATAAAAATAAGTGCACTTTTATTTTTTTTGCCCACATCATCTCTTATTATTGGAGATACAAGATTTGAAGCCGTAGTTAATTTCACATCTTCTTGGTCAAAACTATATTCTATAGTTAATTTAGAATCCCTACTTAAAGGAAAACCTATCTTAGGTTCAAAGTACAATTTATCTGTACTTAAGGGAACTGAACTTGGTGTTGTAGATGTTTGACCAAAACTAATGCCAGCAAGAAGGTTTCTTCCTAAGAACGAAGGGTCTTCGAAGCCAAGTTCCGTTTGTTTTTCAATTTTACTTGTTGATAAATCTAATTTGACCGTTTGGCCTTTACCAAGAAAATTTCTTTCGTTTACATTAAATGTAGCTACAGTTCCATCAGATGAATTATACCCAGCACCAATACCAAGACTACCTGTAGGTTTTTCAGTGAGTTTAACTTCTATTATTATTTTTTCTGGTGCTGAACCATTTCGTGTACTTGTTTCAACATTACTGAAAAAACCAAGCCCGCGGATTTTATCAACTGCTTCAAGTACTTTTCTGCGATTAAAAGGATCTCCTTCAACAAAATCAAATTGCAATCTTATTACTTCGTCCAAAGTTGTGGAATTACCCTCAACTTCAATTCTTTCGACAAAAACTTTTCGTGTTTCATTTATCTGAATTTCAACATTCATCGTTAAATTTTCATCATTACGGGAAACTACAGGAACAGGCTCAAAAAAGTTAAAGCCATTTTTTGCTAAATAAATATCGATTTCGTCAATAAGTTTAGTAACACGCCTTCTGTCATATTTACTTCCATTTTTTATTCTATTTATTTTATCAAGAGATTTTTCATCAATATTTAATTTAGATGTATCAAATTTAATTTCACTAAAAATGTATTTTTGACCTTCTTTAATATTATAATTAATTAAAAATGCATCTTTTTCTCTTGTTAACTCAACAGATGATTGAACTTCAAAATCTATAAAACCTTTGTTGATATAAAAATTCCGTAAAAGATCAATATCGTAATCTAGTTTATCTTTTACAAAAGTATCAGATTTGATAAAACGTCTGAATATTCCTGCTTGTTTTGTAGCTATAACACCTTTTAATCTCAAATCAGAAAAAACCCGGTTTCCAGTAAAAGTAATTTTTTCCACTTCAGTTATTCGACCTTCAGTAATCTCAAAAACTAAATCTACGCGATTATCCGATAACTCAATCACTTTTGGTGTAACAATTGCAGATATACGTCCAGTATCAGCATATGCAGTAGCAATCTTGTCAGTATCTTTTTCTACTTGAGAAATTAAAAGAGTTTGTCTTTGTTTTGACCTGATTAATTCATTTAAATTAATATCACTTAATGTACTTATTTCCTTCAAAACTGATTGAATTTATGGTTGGATTTTCAATAACATTTATATTCAAAATATTATTAACTATTGAGATATCAACAGTCTTAAAATATGACGATTTTTTTATGCTTTGCAAAGCAGAGTTCAATTGAGTTGGGCTATATGCACTTCCAACCTGAACCTTGGAAAGACTTAAATTGTATCTGAAGAAATTCTTTTATTTCCATCTACATTTATTGAAGATACTAAAGTTTCTTGAGTATGTGCTTTATTTGGCAAGATTGAGAATGATAATAATAAGATAACAATAAATAAAATAACATTTAAATTTTGAAAAATATTATTTCTTCGTAATCTAAAAAACACAGCCATTGCTCGAATCCTAAAAAATTTATTCTATTTTAAATTATATACATTAAAACATAAAGAACGATTATTTTTAAAACATATACATATTTTTTTAATTCCAAAATAATAATACACGTGAAATATCATTAACTGAAACAAAAAACATTAAAGTTATTAATAATGAAATTGCCAGTATGGCTGTATAATTAAGGTACTTAGGGTTAGGTTTTCTTTTCGTGATACCTTCGTAAGCAAACATCATCAGATGCCCTCCGTCCAAAATAGGAATAGGTAAAAGATTTAAAAATCCAATAGAAGTAGAAATTATTGCAATAAGTGGAATAAAATATGAAATATCAGATTTAGCAATATCACTTGAAACATGTGCAATACCTACTGGGCCTTGAAGGTTTTCAAAACCTACTTCTCCAGTAATAATTTTTGATATTTGCTTTATAGATTGAATTATAACCAAATATGTTTTTTGTATGCCAATTTTAAGTGCTTCAAAAAGCGGTACAGCCTCAATAGATGGTGATATTGCCAGAGATGATGATACACCAATAGATACCTTTTGTTCTAAATCCCCGTTTGCATTTTGAAATTCTCTAAGCATAGGTGTAATGGATAAGCTTATTATTTCTCCACCCCTTAAAACATTTATATTTTGCTTTTTGGAATTCGAAGCAATGATTAATTTCTGCAATTGTTTAAATGAAGTAATTGAAACATTATTAAAGCTAGTAATTAAATCTCCAGACTTTAAACCTGCACTACTCGCTGGTGATACCGGCATAACTGAGCCAACAATTGCAACAGATGGAAAAGGTCCAATTGAATTTATTTGTTTACCCTTGCGCTCTAGCACATACTTTTGAATTGCTCACTGTTATCTTCGGACATAAAAGAATAAATATCTGAAAAATTTGATATTTTTCTATCATTTATTGAGATAATAATATCATCTGTTTTAATATCATATCCATTACTAAATGCTGTATGAATATTTCCTATAATTGGTTTATTTGAAGGTTTTCCATGCCATAAGAGTAATGAAGTAAAAATCAAAAATGATAATAAAAAGTTTGCAATTGGGCCTGCTAGAACAGTCAATGTCTTAGACTTTAAACTAGCATTATTAAACGAGTTATTTTTTTCTATTGGCTCAGATTTAAAACTCGATACATTAGCATCACCCAAAAATTTAACATATCCACCCAGTGGTATTGCTGCTATTTGCCATAAAGTTCCACGTTTATCTTGCCATGAATAAATTTTGGGACCCATTCCAACTGAAAAAACTTCAGCATGGATACCACAAAATCTCCCGATTATATAATGTCCATATTCATGAACAAATACTACAATAGTTATAATTATTAAAAATGGCAAAACAGAAACCAATGGACCACCAATTACTGGTATGGATCCGATAAAATCAATCATGTGTTAAACTTTCGAATGCTTTATAAACAACATTACGTGTATGCTGATCCTGACAAATTACTTGTTCAATATTTGAATAATGATCAGTTTTATTATTTTTATATTCAACAAGTGCAATTTCGACAAATTTAAACATATCTAAAAACTTTATCTTACCTTCTATAAATAAATCGAGAGTTTGTTCTTTAGCAGCATTAAAAGCTGTCCCCGCTAAACCACCAAGCTCAATGGCATCAATTGCAAGATTTATTGCCGGAAATTTGTTATGGTCTATTTCTATAAAATTCAATCGCTTTAATTTAACAAAGTCTAATCGCTCAATAGCTAATTTTTCTCTATTTGGATAGTTAATTGCAAAACCAATAGCACCAGCCATATCAGCAGGCCCTAATTGAGCTATGATTGCTCCATCAATAAATCCGACCATGGAGTGAATGATTGATTCAGGGTGAACCAAGACTTCTATTTTTCCAGCTGAAATATCAAATAATTCATATGTTTCAATGAGTTCCATTGCTTTATTAAACATAGATGCACTATCTATAGATATTCTCTTTCCCATATTCCAATTTGGATGATTTGCTGCTTGTTCTGGAGTTACATCCAATAAATCACTTAGATTAGTATTCAAGAATGGCCCACCAGAACCTGTTAATATTATTCGGTCAACAGTATTAATATTCTCACCACTTAAACATTGAAAAATAGCCGAGTGCTCACTATCAACAGGTATTAAAGTTGTATTATTATCAATACAAATTTGCTTTAAAAGTGACCCTGCACAAACTAAACTTTCTTTATTTGCTAAGGCTAATATCTTTGAACATTTAGCAGAAACTATACTACATTCTACGCCTGCAAAACCTACTATTGCTTGTAATGCAACAGCTACAGGAATTGAAGCTGCTTGAAGTAATGCTTCTTTGCCCCCAGAAATAATAAATTCATAATCTTTTAGTAAATCAATTAGATCGGGTAATAATTTGTGATCTGCAATAACAACATATTTTGGTTTTAATAATATTGCTTGCTCGGCAAGCTTTTTTATATTCTTGCCACCAGTTAGAACCACTACGTTAAAGTCATCTTTTTGGTTAAGTATAAGTTTTACCGCATTAGATCCAATTGAACCTGTTGATCCAAATATCGAAATATCTTTCATCAAAATATCCAATTATAAATATCTAAAATATAAATAACGCAAATCGCAAAAAACGCTCCAATCATACCATCAAATCTATCTAAAAATCCACCATGCCCTGGTATGAGCTTGCTACTATCTTTCACTTTAGCACTCCGTTTTATTGAACTCTCAAAAAGGTCACCAAACTGAGAGAAAATTGCAATAAAAACAGAAAAATATAAAAAAGAATATTCAATATTAGCCGAAAAAAATATGAAAACGTAGGTTGTACTAAGAGCTAATATCCAACCGCCTATAATGCCAGACCATGTTTTTTTGGGGCTAATTACTGGCCATAATTTTGGGCCACCGACATATCGACCTACAAAATAGCCACCAATATCGGAAGATATTACACAGCATATAACCCAAATAGTTTCAATTAAACCGATATCTGATCTTAAATGTGATAAACTTACCAAACTTAATAAGATTACTATGAAATAAATAGCTCTTTTATTAAAATCTTCATGTTTGATAATAATTTTATAATAAAACAAAAATATAAATAAAAAAATTAAAGATAATATTGGTAAAAACCAGATGTATGTTGCAAAAGAAAAAGCAAATAATGATGCATTTAATATTTTTAGTTTATTTTTATTATCATCAAATCCTAGTATCTCCCATGCCAAAATTGCAGCAAGTAATAAAAGACTAATTTCAAATAATATACCACCCAACACGAGTAATAATGTGCTCAAAACAATCATAATGATGCTTGAAAGTACTCGAAGATATAATTCTGAGTTTTGGAATTTGTTGTGCATTATTTTAAAACAGCGCCAAATCTACGTTCACGGTTCTTAAAGTCATTCAAAATCTTTTGATAAATGTCTTTATTAAAATCTGGCCAATTAGATTGTTCAAAAACATATTCTGAATATGCACACTGCCATGGTAGAAAATTCGAGGTTCGCATTTCACCTGATGTTCTAATAACTAAATCTGGATCAGGCAAATCAAATGTATCAAGATTATTTGAAAATAGTTCAGCAGAAATATCATCAGTATTTATTTGACCTAATTTTACTTTTTCAGCTATTTTTTTTGTGGCTCTAACTATTTCATCACGGCCACCATAATTTAGTGCTATTGATAAATGAAGATTATCGTTTTCTACTGTCATAAGCTCTAAATCATTCATTAATTTAATTATTGGATCATCTAATTTAGACCTATCTCCAATAAATCTGACCTTAACACCGTTGATAAGTAGTTTTTTGGCTTCAGATTTCATAAACTTTTTAAATAGACTCATTAATCCGAGGACTTCACTTTCAGAACGTTTCCAATTTTCCGTCGAAAATGCGAATAGTGTAAGATGAGTAACCCTCATATCTAAACTAGCTCGAACAATATGACGAACTCGATCAGCACCTTTTGCATGGCCTTTTAATCTTGCTAAAGCTCTTTCATTCGCCCACCTGCCATTTCCATCCATAACCATGGCAACGTGGAGAATTTCAGATTCAATCTTTTTATCNATTTTCAAAATATATTCTGCAAATTTATACTTGCATTATCTCCGCTTGTTTTTGTTCCAAAACTTCATCAATTTTCTTAATTGATTTGTTAGTTAATTCTTGAATTTCATCTGACCATATTTTTTGATCGTCCTCACTCAAATCATCAGATTTTTTTACCTGATCCATTCCATCTCTACGAACATTTCTAACAGCAATTCGTGCATTTTCAGCATAGCCACCTGCAACTTTTGTTAATTCAATTCTGCGTTCTTCATTTAGCTCAGGAATTGGTAAACGTAACATCATTCCATCTCCAACAGGATTTATACCGATGTTACTTTCTCGGATTGCTTTATCGACTGAATCTATTAGAGTTTTATCCCATACAGTAACAGTAATCATTCTAGGTTCAGGAACATTTATACCCGCACATTGATTTAATGGAGTCATGGCCCCGTATGCATTAACCATTATCTTATCAAGTAATGAGGCGGATGCTCTTCCTGTTCGCAATGCTTGAAACTCAGATTTCATTGCGGATACAGCACCATTCATTCTTTTTTCAATAGCATCAATATCTATATCTTCTGACATTTAATTTACTCCTTTTGCAGGCGCATTTCCAACAATAGTAAATGTGCCTTCTCCACACATAATACCTTTGAAACCACCTTTCTCTGATAATGAAAATACGATAATTGGTAAATTATTATCTCTTGCCAAAGCAATCGCAGACGCATCCATTACTTTTAAATTTTTTTGTAAGACTTCATCAAAAGTCACATTTTCGTAACGCTTCGCATCATCAAATTTATTTGGATCTTTATCATATATTCCGTCAACTTGTGTACCTTTAAAGATAGCATCACAACTCATTTCAGATGCTCGTAATGTAGCTGCAGTATCTGTAGTGAAGTATGGATTACCTGTTCCAGCTGCAAAAATGCATACTCTACCTTTCTCTAAGTGGCGTACTGCACGGCGTCTTATGTAAGGCTCACAAACCTGATCCATTGGAATTGCTGAAATAACTCGTGTATTTACGCCCATTGCTTCAAGCGCTCCTTGCATTGCAAGAGCATTCATAACAGTGGCTAGCATACCCATGTAATCAGCAGTCGTACGTTCCATTCCTTGAGCTGATCCTTGAAGCCCTCGAAAGATATTACCACCACCTATTACCAAACATAGCTCTATACCAAGATCATTTACACGCTTCACTTCTTTTGCAATTCGCTCAACAGTCGGAGGGTTTAGACCAAAACCTTGATCGCCCATTAATGCTTCACCAGAGATTTTTAACATTACTCGCTTATATGAGAGTTCCGTTGGGGTTGTTTGATTAGACATGTAATGTACTCCAACTATATTTATAACTTGTTCTCAAGAGAATTAACTAACAATAATACAAAACACTAAAATTAATTTATTTCTTAACATCTGCATACATACTTGTTCAACAAATAACCATAAAAAAGGTATCTCATATTGAAACATTTTTTTAAAGGCTCAAAACCAATATTAATTGCCGGAGCAACTGCAACAGGTAAATCTACATTTGGAATTGAATTAGCGAAAAAATATAACGGATTAATAATTAATGCAGATTCATTACAAATATATAAACAATGGAAAATTCTAACAGCAAGACCAGATGATAGCGAAATAAACAAATGCCCTCATACATTATATGGGCATATTAATATTGGCGATAAATACTCTGCCGGCCATTGGTTGAAAGAAATCAAAAAAGAATTGAGCAAATCAAAAAAAGAGGGTCTTCGTCCAATTATAATTGGTGGTACAGGATTATATTTTCAATTATTGCTAAATGGAATTGCAGAAATTCCAGATATTTCTACTGAAATTAGATTAGAAGCTGATCAATTGGAACAAACAAAAGGGAAAGCTATATTTGCAAAAGAATTAATTCAAATTGATAATAGAATACTAGATAGAATTGATCTAAAAAATCCCGTCAGAACTCGCAGAGCATGGGAAGTAATTTCTGAAACTGGTAAAAGCTTAGCTGATTGGCAAGATGCTACACCTGCACCATTATTGAGTCTAAATAAATGTATTCCAATAAATTTAGTAAGCAATACGAATTGGCTGAATAATAGGATTGATAAGCGCTTCAATATAATGATGGAAAAAGGTGCTCTTAAAGAATGTGAGAACATCCTTAAGTTAGGATTATGGGATGAACATCATCCGTCATGTAAGGCTATAGGTGCTAAAGAATTAATTTCGCATTTGCAAAATGGCGACAACTTAAAAGATGCAATTAGTTTAGCAATAATCCAAACACGACAATACGCAAAGAGACAACGAACCTGGTTTAGGTCAAAGATGTTACAATGGCATAAGATAGATGTTGAAAGCATTCATGAATACATTCGTTAAAGAATTTAAAGCATTGTAATTAAATACTTTTTCCTGGAGAAATGTCTCTAATGTCTGCAATCATTTCAATTATAATTCCTGATTGGGATCTTTGTGATTTTTTAAATGCACTGGTAAACTCATTTAAATTTGTTACTCGAAAGTACCCAAAATCATAAGCTTTGGCTATAAATTCAAAATTTGGATTCTTTAAATTTGTTCCACTTATTTTTTTAGGATAACGCAATTCTTGATGCATTCTAATAGTACCATAACTACCATTATTATGGATAAGAATAATGGGATTGAAACCTTCTTGCATGGCTGTACCCAACTCATTAACAGACATTTGAAAATCTCCGTCTCCAGCAAAACAAATAACCTGA
>JGI20157J14317_10004376_pt1 | contig 10892 bp, 1 predicted proteins | sample COG_07_FD_14317 | JGI IMG/M metagenome (IMG submission 14317)
CTACCACCGATACAGATGGCGACAGTTTATTTAATATTGATGAGTACTATTTAGGTACCGACCCTGATCGCAATGATACAGATAATGATAATTTAACAGATTCATTGGAAAAAAACTCTTTTCGTCCATCCGATCCATTGAACCATGATACAGATGGAGATGGATTGAGTGATTTCAATGAAGACCAAATAGGGACAGACCCACGCCTACAAGATACGGATGCAGATGGTCTTACCGACAAAGAAGAGTTCAACGACCCTAACTTGGACCCCACAGCACCAGATGGTGAGGGGCTTTTGACTGGTAGGATATACAAGCTAGATAAATATGCACCCTATAGTCCTTTACTCTACTATAGAATGTCCAGGTACGATAGCATTTCAAATCAAGACATCTTAATGTTTGACTGGTGTAACACTTGGAACTTCATGGAGGGATTTTTAAATAAGACAGGCTTGAATTATGACCTTAATTACACCGTTGAGGCTTACTTAGATATGGACGATGGAGGTCATGACCAAAATTATTCATATGGAGAACCATATGCAGTGCAGGAGCATAATTTAACAGAAGACTTTTTTGATATCCGCCTAACCCCTTCTGATCCAGGCCCTACAATCCGGATTGCCCAACCAACCTTTATCTTTGATTACAATAATACTTCCCTCACCAATCAAATTGTATTGGATGTGGATGCGAATGATTCATTTTACAATAATAACACGCGCTTGAACTTAGTCTTACCAAAAATACCTATGGTTTATTTGGTACTAATTTTGATGGAGAATATGGAAGTAAAAAAGTGATCTTTTTAGTCGAAGGAAACTTATCTGATTACTTGTCCAATGAGACTAATAATTCAAAACTTGTAAATTTAGATTATCAAAATATCCCACCAGGGTATTGGACCCTCAGGTTTACAGCTATGGATGAGCACGATAACCTGTCTACTTCAGATACTAATTCAAGCCTATCTTATGCGGAACTAAATGTTACGATTGTTGATGATACTCCACCCTTTATTACTTTTCTAGACCACCAAAACAAAATTGGTGCAACTTTGTTTACTCTTCTTGATTTGAATCAGAGTGGGTCGGTTTCGAATACGGTTTTAAATTACGAACTCAATGAGACAAATTCTAGTTTTGCATGGGAATGGAATGCCAGCCAACCATTTGAATTCAGCGATTTTAATTCTTCTGCAAGTACTAATTTACAAGTCCATGCATGGGATATAAAAAATGATCTGATTGATGATTGGATTGTTACGGTTGATTATAATGAATCAGACCCAGTTGGAAAAGAGCAGGACTTGGATTATTGGAAAGCAATTTTTGCAGATGGAAACTTCTCTTCCTTTTCCATTTCTATGGACGAAGATGGTAAGTACTCATTACCAGCGGAGAGTCCTTCTGGGGTGTATCGTTTTAGGTTCCAAGCAAATGATTTGGCCGAAAATACTGCGGCTCTAGATCTATATCTTCTGAAGGGGGCTACTTACACATCTACTGAAATTACCGCAGTGGATGGGTATTTGTACAATGCCCGGGTTATCTTTGATGGAGATGGAGATGGATTATCTGATCTTAGCCGAGAATTCCTCACGGATATAAATGGCCGGGCACAAATTAGCTTTACCAGGGAAGAGTTTGAAAGATTCGACAAGAATGGAAATGGCAAACTGGATTCAGATGAAGGAAAATTTATTGTAATCGGTGGTTTTGATACAAGTACTAATGCGTTTTTTCCTGGAAAGTTAATTGCAGACGCAAACTCTTCTGTTATCACCCCCCTTACCACCATGGTAAGTCAACTGATGGATGATGGAGCCTCTAAAACCGAAGCCCTCACCGCGATTGCACTAGCCTTACAATTGGATCCAAAAATTGACCTCACTACCTATGACCCCATCCAAATGGCTTTTGAGGGAGATCCTTTTGCAACACAGGTAATGTCGGCAAATTTAAGGATGGCCAATCTAGTAAATCAGGCAGAGGGATTATTGCTCACTCTCTCCCCTGAATATCAGGGTTATTCTGTGGGAACCTATTTGCTTGGTGAAATAGCCAGGCGCCTTAACCAAAATGCAGATGCATTTGAGCTAGAAGGAGCTTTAGTTGATGCAATCCCTCTTGCTCTTGCTTCCGTGGGTATCGAGGGTGATATTTCTTTGGAAGATCAGCTTGCTATGTTTCAACTTATAGCGGAGCTGGATCAATCTATACAAGAGTCGGAAGAAGAACTTTCTTTTGAGGAACTAATGGACCGGCAAATAGATTTAATTAAAGGGCTCGACGATTTATTTGTTTCGATGGGAAATGACCGAGATTCGTTTACCCAAAAAGAATACCTTTTGAAAGTTGATTCAGGAGTTGGTGGAAGTGCCAGCATTGGTGGCTTACATCCCTATGGCGCCAAAGTAGTGATAATCGCGACAGCAGAAGAGGGATACAAATTTGACCGATGGAAGGGCTTGGGAGTCACGGATGAAAATGCTAACTCCACTTTTGTCTTAATGACGGAAGATAGAAATTTGACTGCACTTTTTAGCACGCAATATCATGAAGTGAATGTTGCGATAGAAGGAAAAGGAGAAGTCAGTGGAATAGGAAGTTATCCTCACGGAGAAGTGGCAGTTCTGAGTGCTTTGCCTGGGGATGGATATTATTTTGAAAGTTGGTTCGGTGATATTCTTAACCAACCTCTTAATACCAGCATTTCCATAACTGTAACCGAACCGCTGTTCTTGGTGGCGAAGTTTTCACCTGATGCGGGTCAGCCTGGCCCGGAAAGCTCTTCGCAATCTAAAGAGGATGAAATTACAGATTTAGATACCCAGTCGAAGCAACCGATTGAAGCTCAATCCAATTTACCTGACCAAGAGGAAACAAATGAAAATAGTAATCTATTTTCACCGATTGGTGTGGATTTTGAACTCTTTCTTTCAGGTATGGATTTTGATGGCAACGGAACCATTAAAACCTTGGTGGCGAGTGACCTAGATGGAGATCAACTGTTCTTTAAGATTGTTTCGGAAAATCCGAATTTGGATTTAGACGACTCAAATATGTTTTTCCTTTCAGGTTCAGGAGACTTAAAAATTGCAGATACTGATGATCTCTTACTCGCATCTGGAAGCACTATTCAAATGCTTTTTTCAGTGAGTGATGGCCAACATAGTTCTTCCCTGAGCGGTGTAGTTAAAATTGCACCCAGTTTTATCCTCGATAGTACGGCCTTTGGAAATGGATGGCACAAGTCGGACTGGCTTGGAATCTTTTATACAACAAGAGAAAAATGGATGTATCACCACCCCCTAGGCTGGCTTTATTTTCATGATATTTATCCAGATGGTCTCTGGTTATGGGATGATTTGACTGAGGCTTGGTTTTGGACAAGAAAAGACTTCTTTCCCTGGCTTTTTAAAAGTGGGTCTGAGAGCTGGATTTATCATAAGCTCGACGACGGTGAAGTTAAGGTCTTTGATCAAACAGAGAAATCTTGGAAATTACGAAAATGATTGGATTACCTAAGGCGTGCTTATTTATTCTCACCACACTATTGGTGAGCTTTTCGAATGTTAAATTATATTCCCAAGATTCGGAATATCCTAACAACTTAGACCTTGGTATTCGTTTTGATACAAACATCCCTGAAACAGTTAAAATAAACGGAGTATTTGGTGTTTCTGCACAGGTTTATTTAGAAGCAAATTCATCGACCATTCCAACGGGTGAATGGGTTGAGGCAAAAATTGAATTAACAGATCCAGATGGAATCATTTTAGATTCCTATGTGCAGGTATGGAATGGGTTTAACTCTGCCACAGATGGTTGGTTGGAAGAAGATCCCTCTGAGACCGCAAATCAAGTTTTATTTCAGTTGCCATGGTCCCAGGCAGATAAGTGGGGAGCTGATAAGCAGTGGACCATCTCTATTCATGTCGATGCCCCGTCCGTTGAGACGAATATGACTAATAATTTTGTAAACCAGACATTTAAAGTGGTTGTTCCAGACTTAGAGATTGCCGTTGATGGAGTAGCCGCTACCAACCCAATAAACGGTCAGGACACAACAAATTATATACCCAATACGAATTATACCGTTACCGGAACCGTGACAAATGTTGGAGAGGTTATGACTCAGGCAGGAGTTTATATTCCAGTTGTTGCGCAACTACGCAAAAGGTCTGGGAATTATTTTGGCGATATTTTAGACGAGCAAATCATTCTGCTTCCAGACAGTGATACATATAGCTCATTACCACCCAATGAAAGTATGGGGTTTGAGATTAACGAACTGATGATGCCCTCTGATGCCACCGGAGAGTATGTGATTACCGTTAATACAAATCCTAGAAACATTATCGGTGGGCCTGTTATGATCGAGCAGTCTTTTGGTAATAATGATGGAAATTTCACCTTTAGTATTAGTGAAGACGCAAACCAATCTGACCAAAATGGTGTTGCACGGATTGAGTATGTAGAAAACAGTTTTTCTGGAGAAAGTGGAGATTTTAGGGGCTTAGACCCAACCTTTGTATCTCTTGCTGTACGTAATCGGGGAGATGCCCCAGTCCGTTCAACGGATTCGATCCAAGCCCGCCTTGTACTATCCAAAGATTTAAATTCAGATGATAGAGATTTTTTACTCCGGGAATTTAATCTGGGGGGGGGCGGCATAGGGGAGGGATTGCTCTCTGGAGAAACGGTTAATCTTACATGGTTTCAGCAATTACCAGACAATTTAGAAGGAGACTATTACCTATTAATTGATATCACACATGGTCAGGACTCCCCAGTAACTAGCCCGGTAGACACTACCCCGATGTATTCCCTTTTAAGCCAAAACAAGGGAACAACAGAATTAATCGCGGGCGACCCTCTAAATCAAATCCAAGAGAGGCCAAGCATAAGTCAAGATAGTAGGTTTGTTGTATACGAAAGCCCGGATAACGACGGAATCCAGCAGATCTATCTTGTTGACCGACAGCAAGCAAACAATGAGCCAATACTTATAAGTAAGTCTTATCTAAGTACGATTAGTAATGTGGTCGGAGGAAATGAAGATAGTTTTCGTCCTCAAATAAGTGCTGATGGCAGTAAAGTGGTCTTCTATTCGAGGTCATCCAATTTGGTCATCGGGGATACCAATCTTAAAGAAGATGTTTTTCTATACGATCCCACTTTAAACACAATGATTCGACCAAGGAATGATGATGGTGGGCAATTGAACGGAAGGAGCCTTTACCCAGCGGTAAATGAGGATGGTTCCGTTGTGGTTTTTGAATCAGATTCTACCAATGTGGATGGTACTGTATCTGGGCATCAAATTTACTACTGGAATATTGAAAGCGGTGGATCAAGCGGGCTTACCTCCAGTGTTAGGCCATTAACTAACGGTAATGCTGGTTCTTATTCACCTTCAATTGATAGTTCGGGTAAACACATTGTTTTTGATTCTTATGCATCAAACCTACTTGGGCCATCCAATAAGATTACTGAAAGTGATGGTGGCAGGATTTCTTCTGATGATAATAATCTAAGAGATGCTTTCTTAATTGATATAGATGCGAACCAAACTTACCTAGTTTCTTTTAACTATTTTGGGGATCAAACGAACTACAGCACGGATAGACCTGATCCAGGCCATTCACAAAAAGCTAAGATATCGGGTGATGGTTCTAGAATTGTTTTTCAATCAACAGCAGGCAACCTGCACAAAGGAGGCGGTATAGCAACCATTGTTGTTACTTCTGGTGGAGCAGGTTACCAGGGTACTCCGACAGTTGAAATTGTTGACACCAATGTTAGCTCCACAGGTCAACTTGGTTCTGGGGCGATTGCTGGTATTCTAGACGACGGCATTAACGCCCTACAGGAGATCAAAACAAATGGAATTTTGGTTATAGACTCTGGCCAAAACTATGTTTCTCCTGTAGTCACAATTCACCCAGATCCAGACTTTCCTGCACCTACAATCGAGGCTAAAGCCGTCGCCTATCTGAGCAATCCTGAGGGTGATGCTTACATTATAGATGTTAAAGATGTCCAAAAGGGCTCTTCATTAGAGGGAGCCAAAAGAATTAGTGAAAATACCAATCAAACTGGGGGTAATTTCGGTAGCCGTGATTTAAGTATAAATTACAACGGAGACATTGTTGTCTATGCTACGAAGTCTTCCAACCTTTTAACAGACTTGATTGAAAGACAGGACGGTAAGAAATTTTATAATTCCTCTTACATTCTACCCAAAGCCAAAGCTGTTCTTGTGGGCGGCATTGGGGAAATAGAGATTGCAAATAATGGATATGGATACTCCCCTGGAACTCTTAAAATCACTGATCTTTCTGGTAGTGGGTCCGGTGCAGTTGCCTCTTACAAAGTAGATAACAGAGGAAGAATTGTTTCAATTGACATTGTTAATCCGGGAGACAATTACAACCTTGATACCACCTATGTAACGGTGGAAGCGCCTCGAGGGGGGGAAAATTTTGAGGTAGGTGTTATACGACATGTTACAACCACGGGAGAGGGTACTTCCCGTCAAGGGGGAGCGAAAATTCATAAAGTTGAGATGATGGATTACGGATACGGATACAAGATTGGAGAGACTATCGATCTTCGATTTGATGAAATATTTGATTTTGAAGGGGATGGTGCCGATTTAAATGAAGACGGGTTTCCGGATGGAAAGATAAACCCTGACAGGGTTTATCTTAAAAGCGGTAGCCTTTACCTGGAGCAAAATTTTACAGTTGAAGTGATAAGCCGGGTCCCAGAATTACTCAATGCGACTGTGCTTGAGATTTACGACAGCAATCATTCGATAGATCCTATCCGGATCACTTTTGACTCCCAGAATGATTTTGTGAATGGAACTGTAGTTGGTGTAAATGGTCTGACACAAAAAGAAATCCGTGACGGTATCATTGCAGTATTGCGAAGCAGTCTGGATTCAAATGATTCCAATTCTAGATCGAATGTGCTAGAAGGACCCAGGCATTCGTTATCTGATAGTAGTGCCACTTTCTGGTTTTCCGCTTTATCAGGCCGCTTCTCCACCAATAACCCCCAGGCAATCCAGGTAGTTGAACATTCGAATATGTTAATCGCAGGCTCTGGTTACACACGGGCCACACCAATCATCAACCAAGTTCCCTCGATCTATGGATTTTCTGAAATCGATGGTTATCCACAAACTACTCTTGAAGAAGGAGTCGGTCGCTCAACCCTCTTGGCACAACCAGATTTACTATCTGATGATATCTATTTGTACGATGTAAACTCGTCTGAAAATCATCGAATCAGCCTAAGTTCTTATGGGACTCCGGCGGGCTACATTGCTAATGATATACCTACACCCCCAAGCAATCGTTTTCCTGTTATTAGTGGAAACGGTAGATATATTGCATTCAGTTCAGATGTTTATGGAGTCGGTGGGTTAGTATTTGATCGAACCAATCAAGCACCTCTTATCAACAACCAAAGCCCCTCTAGAAACCTTTACCTTCGTGATTTAAAGACCTTTGTCATTCCTCCTACTGACGGGGGAACTTCCATAGATCTGCTTCTACCAAATAATTCCAAGGTTTTTGAATTTGCTTCGCAATCCGCCATACCGATTGTAGCAGATTTTAATTACAGTGGAGACTACAACATGTCGATTTACCTCAACCGCAAGAGGCTCACCAGTGAACAAATAGTACTGGAGCGTTTTCAGGGAGGTGAGGAGGGTGGTTACATGTCCAATCGATTTACGGGCATTCTTGATCCGTCCAGAGTTGCTGACCTTAATTCAAGTGGGGACTTTACTTTAGAGCTGGTTGCTTTCGGTGAGGGAAATGCAACCATTGCGGTAAGTGAAACTGTGGTTTTCAGGGTTTCTGCTTTTACAGGGTCCTTGCCGCCGAGGATTAAAATTTCAGAACCAAGAAAATCTTTTACTTCCAAATCTATATTCCCATTGAGTTCATCTGCGGATGATCCCGATGGAGCTATTCACTCGGTTACTTATTATATAAATGGTGTAGCCGTAAAAACTCGAAGCGGGTATGAAGAAATTTTGCGTACCCCTGGAATTATTGAAGAAAATGTGATTTATTCGTTGGATTTCGATATTAGTGCACTGATCAACGATTCCTCTAATGACTATAACTTGGGATCAGAGTCAGGAATACTCACCGTCATAGCAGTTGCAAAGGATTCTAGCGGAAACTCTGTATCTTCAGAATTACTTAATCTGACTTACACCAAGGGAAGCATTGGTCCTGAAGCTAGTTTATCATTTGGCGGAAATCCTGATGATTACACTAGGGCATATAGAGATATTCAATTCTTCGACGAGCTTGTGAATATCCAGGACTTTAACATCACCTTAGACGCAAGCGGCGGAATCTCTTTCGTGGATTTGAATGTGTCTCATTATCTAGGAGATATCAGTTCTTCCAACCGCTTTTTCCAACTGGATGTATACTCAAGAGGAGATGGTCAAGGAGCAAAACTACTGTTAGATTACGAAGATGCTAAAGTAGATGTCGTTCTGCCTGGTAGAGATTATTTGGACGATAAAAATACAACCATACGCATCACTCCTTTAGTCCGATCTTACAACGAAGGGGAAGAGGCTCAATTAGTACCCAATGCTACTTTCACTAGTATTGTGGTTGCAGAAAGTGCTGATGGTATCAGTTATGCGGGTGATGGATATAGTGTCTTTCCCAGAGCAAGGCCACTTCCTGCTAATTCATTTCCTGATAGCGATTCGATTCTAGTACCTATTGATATTAATAATGTCGATGGGAGAACACCATATCCTATTCAGCAAAGTTTTAGCATAACAACTGAACAAAAAGTTAGTAATAGTTATGATGTTGTTGGAGGTTTTGCCCAGTCTCCAATCCTTTTATCTGTTGAAGTTAATCAAACCTATGAAGCTATTGAATCTGTCAGTTTATTGATAGATGGTACTTATGATGAATCTTTAACAAAATATTACCCCTCCTACATCAATTCATCTAACAGTACGAACCTGAGGTATGACTTCTCATGGGTTCCTGAAACATCAAAGTACTACAGTGTTTCTGCCTTAGTTACCGATATGGGAGGTAATGTAATTTCTACTCCGAAACAAAATATATTTATTGATAACTACTACTCGGGAGGTATTTCGATTGTTCCTATTGGTGGCCCTAATCATGTTGCTGAATCCGATGGAACATTAGCATTATCTGTAGATGTGAGCTCCCAATTCGACATAGATCTTGTGGAGTTCTTTATAGATGACCGCTGGGTCGCTCGGGGCGAGAATAGGGGAGGCACCACTTTCCAAGCAGGAATCGATTTAACAAAGTACATGTTTAGGCCCGGAATATACGAGATTAGTTATCGGGCGATTGATGAAAAAGGAAACATGGCTGGCACCTTTTCTAGCTATTTAACAAACATCGTTGAGAGGCAAAACCATTTATTAACTATCGTTCCGCCTTCTTCCTTATCCGATACGAACGCTACTTTNATGTCACCTGAGAATGAAATNTCTATAACTCCTAANTCTACGATCAGGCTAACAGCCNTGGCTAACGATGAAAGTGGAAATTTAGCTGGATTAAGATTTTTTGCTCCCCAAGACAGAAACGGAACTCTTTATTCATNNAGNCAGGTTCTCGATCTTAACGGTACAATCCCGGCAGATGGAGCAACACTTACCATTGATGATGGGACCGGGAAAACACCACTAACTTTTGAGTTTGATAACGATAACAATGTAGTACCCTCTGCAACACCACCTTATGTTGTGGGCGATTATAATAACAAAAAGAACGACCTGGAGATTGCTTCGGATAGTTCATACACAGCTTCTAAGAGCCTTAACTTTGTGATCGAGATCGATTCGACAGGAAGCGTCGATACTTTCAAATGGTCGAAGGATGGGGGCCAAACTTTTGTTGGGGAAAAAATAGCGGTAAGCACCTCATCTACCGAATTAAATCGAGGTTTTGGGATCAAAATAAAATTTGGTGAGACTACAGGGCATGCAATCGGAGATAAGTGGTCCTTCAATGCATCTCCTCAAAGTCAAATTATCCAACTGGTGGATGATAATATCCCTCAAGTTAATCTGATCCGAACGAGAAATAATCTTTACCATGCAATAAAAGAAGCCAATGAGCAGGGTCTTATTTCAATTGAAGCTTCAATCCGAAACGATGCTAATTTGACCTACCTTCATCACACCAATGATCTTCATTATCTGGATGTCAATCTGAGTGGTACCGCATTTTCATGGGGAGGTGGAACAATTGAAACTTTTTATCAAGATGGTCTAAATCAAAGCGAGTACAACTACATCGAAGGTATTGATAGTGAATACGCGGGCACTTTGATCGAGCCACGCTTTGATGATAGTAAACTACCTCAACCCTTTGGCCTGACTTGGCAAGCGACTGTACCTGGAGAATATTATATCTTTGGGATTGCCGAGGATTATTCAGGGAGTGAGTCTGTGACTCAGTCCGTCAAAGTCACCGTTTCTGAAAGTTCGATTGGCTTAGTACCAGAAGTTGAGCTTGAAGCCATTTCTCCAACTACCTCCTATCTTGGGTCAGTACTAACTATCCCCTTGCGAGCCGAGGCAAATGACCTAGACGGTACGATATCCGCAGTAGAGTTTTATGTGAATGGAGAATTAATCTTCTCGGACACTTCTCGCCCCTTCGAGGCAAGTGCAGAACTCAACGCCACTGGCTATTACGAAATCTTTTCTGTCGCCAGAGACAATGTCGGTAACCTTACCACCTCCAATGTGGAGAGTGTTTTAGTGGATAGTGGTGGGTTTTCGCCGCCCGAACCTTTAACCATTACTTTTTCCCCCTCTAACTACCAAGGTGGATT
>JGI20157J14317_10004383_pt1 | contig 10881 bp, 8 predicted proteins | sample COG_07_FD_14317 | JGI IMG/M metagenome (IMG submission 14317)
GGTTTAAAGAAGTTAAAAGAATACGCAGAGTTAAAAATACCAGAAAATGGGAATCCCCAAGACATATTGGATTTTTTTGGCAAGCAAAATCCACAAACTGGTTTTGGGGCATTGAAGCTAATTAATGCTTTGATTGCCACAAATAAAAGCAATAGAGCCAACAAAATTTTGTATTATTCATGGGGTAATCTTTCATTATCTTTAAACGAGCAGAAAGATTTTTTAAATTATGAATTATTAACTGAATTTGATCACGAAGATAGAATCAATAATCTTTTGTGGCGTGGTGATGTGAAAGGAGCAAAAAGTATTTTGCACCTTTCATCTTCAAAAATGCAAAAGCTTATAAAAGCAAGAATTGGATTACAGTTAGGAGCTTCTAATGTTGATCAATTAATTGCAAGCGTACCAAATATATATAAGGATGAACCAGGATTAGCATTTGACAGGTTTCAATGGCGTATTCGAAAAAACCGTTGGGATGATGCGGAAAATTTATTGATAGATAGAACGCAAATATCATCTAGTCTTGGTAGGCCGGAAAAATGGGCAAAACGCCGCCGAGGATTTGCAAGGCGAGCTATGCGAGCAAACCAACCAAAATTAGCATATTATTTAGCTAGCAACCATCAATTAACTGCAGGTGCAAATTATGCAGATTTAGAATGGTTATCTGGATATATTTCTATGGTTTACTTAGATGCTCCTGATCAATCGCGAAAACATTTTGAAAATTTCAATCTGGCAGTTTCATCACCAATTAGTAAGGCTCGTGCAGGATATTGGCTCGGCAAAGTAAATGAAAAATATGGTCAATTGGAGCAGGCAGCAAAAGATTATAAAGTTTCAGCTAATTTTCAAATGACTTACTACGGACAATTATCTTCAGAACGATTAAAGTTAAATAACAATCAGTCTTTTTTTGATGATGAAAGTATATTCACTTGGAGAGCTGCTAGTTTTGTTGATGATGCAGTTTTTCAAGCTGCGGTATTATTACATAAAGCAGAAAAGTTTGTAATGATGCGATGGTTTATGACGCATATGGCTGAAACGTTAGATCGCGATGGATTGTTGAGGTTATCAAATTATGCGCATGAGAAAAATGTGCATTTTGTAGAAATTGGGATTGCAAAAGAGGCAGCTAAAAGAGGAATTATTTTACCTAAGGCATATTTCCCTATAAATGAAATACCTACATACTCAAATAATATACCACCAGAAGTTATTCTATCTATTGCTAGGCGAGAAAGTGAATTGAATATGAACGCTATTAGTCCAGCGGGTGCTATAGGACTGATGCAGATATTGCCGTCAACAGCAAAGCAAATGTCAAAGGAGCTGGGTATTAAATTTTCTTATAAAAAGCTAAAATCTGATGCAAAGTACAATGTAAAGCTTGGGTCTGCTTATTTAAGCAAACTTATTGATATGTACGAAGGTTCGTATCTATTAGCTTTTGCAGCATATAATGCTGGACCAAGAAAAGTTAATGAATGGATTAAGCTTTACGGAGATCCCAGAGATTCACTAGTATCTGTAATAAATTGGGTTGAACATATTCCATATAAAGAAACGCGAAATTACGTTATGAGAGTATCAGAAAGTCTACATGTGTACCGCATTAGAATTAATGGAAGTACCCCTTCAGTAAGTTTAACAAAAGATTTAAAGTAAAGTCAGTTTTGTTTGATTATTCTCTCACGCCAAAGAGTATATAATCCTGCTAAAATAACAATACTCGAACCAATTGCTGTAGTAAGCTTTAAACTTTCTCCAAATACTATCATGGCTAAAGCGGACCCAAAAACTAGTTGTAAATAAGCAAATGGTTGTACCCCGCTTGCCTCGGCTACTTCATAACATTTTATTAATAAGTAGTGGCCAAATGCACCTGTAACACAAAGTAAACACATCCACATCCAATCAATGGAACTCATGGATTCCCAAAAAAATATACCAACCAAAGTCGTAACAATTAGTCCTGTAATTCCAGTCCAGAAAAAGCTGGTTGCAGCACTATCTTGTCTAGAAACATATCTGGTTAGAAGTCCATATAATGCAAATAAAATTGCAGAGCATAATGGAAAAATTGCGTATATACTGAACACTGAATATCCTGGTTGGAGAATTATTATAATTCCAAAAAAACCTATAAGAATTGCAAAGGATCTGCGCCATCCAACACTTTCACCCAATATAGGTCCTGATAATGCAGCAATGATTAATGGATAAATTGTAAATATAGCTAAACTTTCAATCAGTCCAATCAAAACAAAACCAAGTACCATAATGCAAATTTCAACAGCAAGTATTATACCTCTTAGACATTGTATTATAGGCTGATTTGTTGATGCAGCTTTCCTAATTGAACCAACATTTGCCTTAGCCCAAAAGATTACAAATGCCGCAAAAAACCAATATCTAATCATTACTATCATAAATACATTGTATTCACCTGCTAAATAACGTGAAATACCATCCTGCATTGCAAACACAAATGTAGTCGCTATCATTAATATTACGCCAAGACGAAGATTTGTTTGTTCCATTGTTAATTCCAAAGATACGATTGAAATACTTATTTTTTAATTTTATGAGATGAGGCTTCTATTATATGTACATANTACGCAGCAATAAGACTGATTAATTTAGTAATCAATAATATAAATAAAAAACTATACGCTCCATTTTCTTCAGTCAACATTATCCCCATTAAAGTAGCGACTATAGCGCCAAAAGCGACAGCCATTGCTCCAGATAATCCTGATGCACTACCTGCTAAATCTGAACGGACATTCATAATGCCAACATGGCTGCTTGGTAGAGAAAAACCATTCCCAAGCCCTATGAAAACCATAGAACCAAAGATTGTAAATGTTGAGATATATCCCTTTAAAACTAAAATAAGGCCCAGTGATATTCCAAAAACTGCTATAACCCGTCCAACCAAAATCATTTGAGTTAAGCCCAAATATTTACTGAACTTTGTTGAAAAAAAACTACCAATAAAAAACCCTAGAGATGTTGTCCCAATTAAAAGGCCTAATTCTGTTGGGGGTAAATTTAATACTTTTGTTGCCACGAGTGGAGCACCACTTAAAAAACCATAAAAACATGCAACAGATGAAGACATGCATATAGAATACCCCCAGAACTTGCCTGATTTAAATAATTTTGGATAAGTAGAAAATTGTTTATGAAATGTATCACTTTTTTGTGTATTTGTTTCACCTAAATCAAGCCATATCAAAACAAGTAGAGAAACACCCATAATTAGATATACCCAAAAGTTTGTTCGCCATCCATAAAGTTCATCTAGGAAGCCTCCAATCAAAGGTGCTATCATTGGAACAATGGCCATAGCCATAGCAATGATTGATAAGATTTTTACTGCATCTTTTTGAATCCATCATATCGCGCACAATGGCTCTTGAAAGCGCAGTTCCTGAAATCATTGCCCCTTGTAAAATTCTAAAAAATAAAAACCACCAAATGTTTGAGGAATAAATGCAGCCAATTGTTGAGAAACAAAATATTATGACACTAAATAAAAGAATTATACGCCTTCCATATCTATCAGAAAGGGGTCCTATAATAATTTGTAGAAATGCAGTAACTGCCAAGTAACCAGCTACTGATATATTCATGACACGATAAGATACATCAAACTCTGTTGCCATGTTTGCTAAAGATGGCAAGAACATATTTAGCGATACTATAGAAGCGGCTGTAATAACAATTAATGTTATCAAATGTGGGTTTGATTTGGCTGCTAAAAATTTCATTCTTTGCGGCCAACGCTCATGTGACGCTTCTTTTTAAATCCCTTTGTACGTTTAACATTGAAGCCTGCATTAGATAAGCTTCTACGCACAAATCCTGCTGCTGTGTATGTTGAAAATGTACCATATTGTGTGGTATGATTTGCTACAGAATTTAGTAAATTAGCTCCCCATAATTCAGGATTTTTTGCAGGACTAAAGCCATCCAAAAACCAAGCATCAGCATAGTGATCCCATGTTTTCAGCGTTTTTCTTGCATCACCTACTATTATGTTAGCATCTAAAGTAGGGGTTTTGATAGTCCAGCCATTTTCAAGTTGATGAATTAACTCATTTGTCAAATGAGTTAATTCTGGCCAATTTTTTAATGCTTGCGACATATCTTTTAAAGTCATGGGGAATGCTTCGAAGCTAGTATACTTAAGAGGTGTAGTGTGGCCTAATTCTATCCACAATTGCCAGGTAGATAAAAGATTTAGGCCAGTTCCAAAACCTAATTCTGCTACATGAAATCCATCTTTGAAGCGTTGATGTAAGTTATTTCCTGACAAAAAAACATGTCTTGTTTCTTCTAGGCCATCAAAAACTGAGAAATAGGGATCATCAAATTTTTTTGATATGGGGGTTCTTTCATCTTGCCATTCAATTGATGCATTTTTTATCTGGTCGCACATATGATTTTGCCTTAAATAAAACTTAAAGTTTAACGCTCACGGCTCTAAAATGACAACGACTAAATCATATGATGTAATAATTATTGGCGCTGGTATTTTTGGCCTTTCTTGTGCTTATGAGTGCTCAAAACGGAATTTATCTGTTTTAGTTGTGGATGCTAAAAAAATTGGGTCAGGTGCATCAGGTGGAATTTTGGGTGCAATGGCTCCATATACTCCTGATCAATGGCATGAAAAAAAAGAATATCAGTTTCAAGCCTTATGTTCGGCAGAAAAACATTGGAAAGATGTTGAAAAATTATCATCAATCTCATCTGGATATGGACGAATTGGTAGAATTTGCCCAATTATTCACGAACGTGTTTACAAATTAGCACTTAGTAGGCGTAAAGATGCAAAGAAGAATTGGGGAAAATTCAAATGGGATGTAATAAAAAAGCATGAATTAGTTTCATTAGATGCAGCACCATATGGACTTATTTATGATAATTTTTCAGCACGGATTTATCCCTCAAAAGCTTGCCACTCATTGGCTCAAGCATGTAGTTTAAATCACGTAGAATTCCGTGAGAATACTAAAGTTACAGACTTTGACTCGAACACAATTTATGGTGAATGGGGTAAAGAAACAGCGTCATCCATAATTATTGCTAGTGGATATGAAGGCTTTGATTTTATAAAAAGTTATTTTCCGATTACTATAGGGTCTGGAGTTAAGGGGCAGGCAGCACTTATTGATATCGACCTAAGAGATATGCCTCAGATCTATGCAAATGGAATTTATATAGTTCCTCACAGTGATGGAACAACCACTATTGGTTCTACTTCAGAAAGAAATTGGTTGGAGCCATTTAATACAGATTACCAACTTCATGAACTCATCAAGAGAGCAGAAGATATTTGTCCTACAATTGAAAATGCAAAATTAATTAAAAAATGGGCAGGCATAAGGCCTAAAGCACGCCGTAGAGAACCTTTAATTGGTAAAATACCAAGATCTGATAGCATTTATTTAGCAATGGGAGGTTTCAAAATTGGATTTGGTATTGCTCATGAAATTGGAATATCAGTTGCAGATTTAATTGAAAATAAACCGAACCGATTACCTAAAAGTTATACAATTGAACATCACTTAGAGTAAAAGAATTAATACTCTACCCCAATCTGGGCTTTTATTCCCGCTCGAAATGGATGTTTTAATAATTCCATTTCAGTAACTAAATCAGCAATTTCTATTAAATCGTCTTTTGCATTGCGCCCTGTAATTACTACATGGGTCATCTCAGGTTTTTCTTCTACTAGAAATGTAACAACCTCGTTTATGTCAACATAATCATATCTTATTGCAATATTTAATTCATCAAGAAGAACCATTGAGTTCGAGGGGTCGCGGATTAGATCCTTTGCTTTTGACCAAGCTGCTTGTGCCATTTCAGTATCGCGGGTTTTATCTTGTGTTTCCCATGTGAAACCTTCTCCCATAGTATGAAAAGAGCAGATGTCAGTAAAACGATCAAGTATCATATCTCTCTCACCAGTTGACATGCCACCTTTTATGAATTGCACAACTGCAGATTGCATTCCATGAGCAATATGCCGAAATATCATACCAAAAGCTGCTGTTGATTTACCTTTACCTTTGCCAGTGTGAACAATAATTAGACCTTTTTTATCAGTCTTTGTTGCCATGATTTTATCACGGGCAGCTTTTTTTTTGGCCATTTTCATCGCGTGTCGTTCAGTATCTTCTGACATTTTATCACCTTTTAAATTAATAATAATTCCTATTTTGGCAGATCGTGCTACATATGCAACACCGCAAATCTAGCGTATTTTTTTAGTTTTAGATTCTAAAATATTATCGATTCTTAAATATGCTGAGTTTGATTTGGGTACCCACATTTTACGATTTATAGCTTCCTTAAACCGTTCTGCCATTTCCAACAGAGCTGAAGGGTTATGTTCATTAATAAATGTTTTTGTTTCTTCGTCACCTATAAAAGCAGCCTCTATCATATCAAAATGATGATTTTGTACTGCGCCCGTGGTTGCGGAAAATGCAAATAAATAGTCAAGTGTTGCAGCCATTTCAAAAGCGCCTTTGTACCCGTGTCGTTTTACACCTTCGATCCATTTTGGGTTGACCACTCTGCTGCGCATTACCCGGCTAATTTCTTCATCTAAAGTCCTTATTATCGGACGTTCCGGTCTGGAATGGTCATTATGATATATTGGTCGATCACGGCCTTGAATTGTTGATATTGCCGCTGCTGCACCACCTTCAAATTGATAATAATCATCACTATCTAAAATATCATGTTCACGATTATCTTGATTTTGAACGACTGCATCCACTTGGCTCAATCTTGTTTCTAGTGCTTTTCTTGCTGACTTACCCTGTGAGTTTTTTCCATATGCATAAGATCCCCATTCAAGATAGCTTTCTGCAAGGTCAGCTTTATTAGACCAAAGCTTCTCATCAATCATGGCCTGTAATCCAGCACCATATGATCCAGGTTTAGAGCCAAATACACGATATGCACTATCTTCATTGCTTTCGATTCTAAATTTATGAGCAGCTGGATTTAACTCTAAGGGTTCATCTAGCTCCATAATTGCTCTTGCTGCACTGTCAACTAAGGCCATTTGTTGTGGAAATGCATCTCGAAAGAATCCAGATACACGTAATGTAACATCAACGCGCGGTCTATCTAAAACACTGACTGGTATTATTTCAAAGCCTATAACTCTTCGGTTAGATGTGTCCCATTTTGGTTTAACACCCATTAGTGCCAATGCTTGAGCGATGTCGTCACCACCAGTTCGCATGTTTGCTGTTCCCCAAGCAGTCAACAATATTGTTTTGGGCCAATCTCCATGATCTTGAAGATGTTTTTCAATTAATAAATTGGCTGATTTCCAACCTAAAGCCCATGCAGTAGGGGTAGGTATTGCACGACTATCTACTGAAAAGAAATTACGCCCTGTTGGTAATACATCAAGCCTACCTCTAGTAGGAGCACCTGAAGGGGCAGGATCTATAAAAAGACCATTCAATGTATCAATCAAACCTTTTTTTTCGTTTGTGCCACAGCTTGCCACAATTGGTCTTATGACATTTTGTATCATTTCCAATACGATTTTTGTTTTGGGCCAGTTTCCGGGACTTAGCCCATCTAGTAATTTAATGGCAAGTAGTTCTATACGTTCAACAGCATCTCCATTTGTGCGCCATACGTCCTGACAAATATCTTGTAAAATTTTCGGTTTGCATCCTTTATATGCTTTTCCCATCAAACAGTCTAAAGGATCAAAATCCATTTTGAGATCAGTCGCTAAAGCTCTTTGTAAACTTGCATTTTCTTCTTTTCCATTCCCTCTGGGAACACGAGCTAATGCAATGGATAAATCTCTTTCTAATCGACCAGTTGGAGAAGTTCCAAAGATGTGCAACCCATCACGTATTTGTGCTTCTTTTAGCTCACAAAGGTACTCATCAAGTTTTGCCAGATCGTTATCTTGATCTTCACCAACCATACCAGCATCTATATCTATACTAGTTGCTGATGTAAGGGATAAAATTTTATCTTTTAAAAGATTAAGCCTTCTTGGATCGACGCCGGCTGCTTCATAATATTCATCTACTAGTGCTTCAAGCTCCCTTAAAGGCCCATATGTTTCTGCACGAGTAAGTGGTGGCGTTAAATGATCAATAATTACTGCAGATATTCGTCGCTTAGCTTGGGTACCTTCTCCTGGATCGTTAACTATGAAAGGATATGCATTAGGCGTTGGTCCAATTACAACCTCAGGCCAACATTCATTTGAAAGTGCAATTGCTTTGCCAGGCAACCATTCAAGGTTTCCGTGTTTACCCATATGAACTAATGCATTGGTTTTAAATGAAAAACGCAGCCAAAAATAAAAAGCCAAATAATTATGGGGTGGTATTAAATCAGGTGAATGATATGTTTCTTTTGGATTAATATTATACCCACGTGCGGGTTGTATACCGACGCAAATATTACCAAATTCAAATATAGATAAAGCAAAACCATCATCATGAAAGAATGGATCATCTTCCACTTTTCCCCACCGAGATTCAATTTTATCACGAACATTAAGGGGCAGTTTTTTATAATGAATTAAATAATCTTCATGAGGCATTATTTTACCTCCAGACCTAATGGCGCGGTCAGTAAGCCAATTTGTTGGCCCATTCATAATCTTTTTCATTAATTCGTCTGATGTACTTGGCAAGTCTTTAGTCTGATACCCTTCATCTTTTAACAATTTCATCATATCGACTGTGGCTTGAGGGGTATCCAAACCTACTCCATTTGCTAATCGACCGTCTTTATTAGGATAATTTGCGAGAATAAATGATACTTTTTTAGTATTTGCTTTTGTACATCGAAGATTTACCCAATTTTTAGTTAAATCTGCCACATAATCAATGCGATCACCACGAGCGCGATAACTTGCAATTGGGCATTGAGTTTTTTCATCAAAAAAAGCTTCTCCTTTAAAAGATATAGCCCGAGTAAGTACTCTGCCATCAACTTCTGGAAGAGCGACATTCATTGCAATATCTCGCGCGTTTAATCCATTTAACCCAGCTTCCCAAACTGCTTCAGTAGAGCTTGATAATACAACTTGGAACACAGGTGCGCGTTGAGCTGCTTTAATAATCAAAGGGTTGTAGGCGCCAGACTTTTCTACATTTTGATCTGGGGAACCTACAGCAAAGCTAGTGCAGTTTAAAATAACATCAGGAGGGGTTGTGTTAAACAAGCTTTCTATAGTTGCTATTGATAAAGGATCCTTAAGTGATGCAACAAAAATTGGCATAGGATTCAATCCGCGTTTAAGAAGCGCTTTAATCATTCTATTTATTGGATGTAAGCCAGCACCCTGTACCAAGGCTCTATAGAATATAATTGGCACAACACCCGCATTTAAAAACCATTTTTTTTGGATTTCTTGCATATCTGTTATGCCTAGTGCAGGCCAATAAAGACCAGCTTTTAATAGAGGTTTTGCGGGCTCTGGTATGTCACTATTTTTTAAGATGGATTCAATATATAGTAAAAAATTTTGAGAATTTTCTAGGCCTCCTTCTACCATGTATGCCCATAAAGTTTCCCAGTCTTTTCTAGAAACTGTAGAAAATTTCCAAAGCTCCTCATCAGGTTTATCATCGCCTGGAAGAGCTATAAATTTAATACCAAGTGCACCTAATCTTGCTGCGTATTGTTCGATTCCATACTTCCAATACCCAGTTCCACCTAAAATTCTTGCAATAACAATTTTTGATTTTGAAGCACAATCATCTATATGTAAGTCAACCGACATAGGATGTGACAGGTGTGTTAAATTTGCTAGCCGTAAACTAGTATTATACTTTAGATCAGAATGCGCTTCTGAAAGTGCTGCTAATTCTGTATCTGCAGCTGAAATATATATAATATCAGCAGGCGTCTGACCTAAATCAATAGCTTCTGACCCATCATCGATTTGACCGGGAGTTGCTGATAACAAATGCATAAATTTACCTGTTATATTGTGTTTTCTGTCGGCTTAGTGGTATTCTCTGAGAGCTGATTTAATTGCATTTTGATCTAGACCAGATTGCCCAATCACAACTAATTTAGTTGCGCGTATTTCACTTCCAAATGGTTGATCATAGTAAGTGTCAATACGCGGCCCAACGGCTTGGATGGTCATTCTCATTGGTTTGCCTTTAACAGCAATGAAGCCTTTAAGGCGTAAAATGTCATGCTCTTTTATTATTGACGATATTTTATCAATGAATATTTTTTCATGAACTATATCCCCAAGATTCAAAACGAAACTCTCAAAGTCATCGTGGTCATGCTCATGATGTATATGATCACCATTTTCATTATGTTCGTGATGATGATGCAATTCATGACGTGATTTCATGTCACTTTCAGCGGCAATATTTTGTCCTAAAAGCACATCAATTGGTAAAGCTCCTTTCGTAGATTTAATTACCTGTACACCTACTCGACTATTTTCTCTTAATTTTTGGGTAAGTTCTGCGGTTTCATTGTTTGATAATAAATCAGCCTTGTTAACTATAATCATATCTGCACAGGCAATTTGGTCTTCATATAGTTCTGATAGTGGTGTTTCGTGATCAAGATTATCATCTAATTTTCGTTGATTATCTACAGCACTATATCATGAGCAAATCTACCTTCTTTTACAGCTTTTCCATCAATTACAGTGATAACTCCGTCTACGGTTACTTTTGTTGATATTTCAGGCCAATTAAATGCGCGAATTAATGGTTGAGGTAATGCCAATCCAGATGTTTCAATGACGATATGGTCAGGTTTGTACTCGCGCTCTAATAAAGATTTTATTGTTGGAATAAAGTCATCTGCTACAGTGCA
>JGI20157J14317_10004384_pt1 | contig 10877 bp, 9 predicted proteins | sample COG_07_FD_14317 | JGI IMG/M metagenome (IMG submission 14317)
ACAATAACGTCTCCATTGTGGATGCCAATCTGTGCATTACAGGTACACGAGCCTCCGGTAACTTTTTAATCGGGGCGGGATCAGTCGAACAAGCGCAGTTTCTACAGCCCCAATCAAATCTTCGGGGCAGTGCTGCCGAAATCAAGCTCAGCGGGCGTCAGCGTTTTGAACTGTCTGAAGGCGTGGTCACCCGGTGTCCCGGCGGCACTGACTTTTGGCAGATTTCGAGTGGTTCACTGGTCGCCGACCAAGTCCAAAGCGCTCTGACCGTTAAAGATATGGTCCTTCGGATCAAACAGGTTCCGGTTTTGTACCTACCTTATTTAAAAATACCGGTAACGACCGAACGTCAGAGCGGCTTTTTACCCATTGGGTTGTCTCAGAACAGCCGAAACGGGGTTGAGACTGATTTAAAATACTACTTCAACTTCCGCTCCGATCTTGACGCAACCCTTGGTCTCCGGCACATGAGTCAGCGCGGGCAACTTTTTGAGGCCGAAGTCAGAGGCCTTGGGGCAAACCAACAAGGGCAATTCAATGGCGCGTTTCTGCCAGAGGATCGCGTCAATGATTTAAGATCCTTGGCACCGAATCAAAATCAAGACGCGTCTAACCGCAACATGATGAGTCTTTTTTACGACTTCAACTTGCCGGACTGACAACCAAAATCAATTTCAGCAAGGCCTCTGACCTAAACTTCTTACGAGATTTCGACAGCGATCTGGCCCCCTACAGTGGTCATCTGGGCGGACTTCGTCCAGCCAACCCCCAATACGGCAGCATTTTACCGGCTTTGAATCAACGGATCTCCCTGCAGTATGAACGCACCCATTTAAAGGCTGATTTATCCTATCAAGGGTTTCAGATGCTCGTGCCGCAACTGAATCAACAAATTGAAAAGCGCCCGGAACTCGATATTCAATACAACCGGTCTTTGGGACGTTTACGTGGGACAACCCGCCTACGTCTGACNGAATCACGCATGCAGGATCCAGACCCGGACACTTTTCAGGGTCAGCGTCAGGTATTCGATGCACAATTAACTTGGCCTTACGAGAACGCGCTGGGCTACTTACAAAGCACCGTTGGCGCAAAGCTTCGACGATATCGAGCAACGCAAGAGGCGGAGGCCGGACCCGTTTTCAACAGCCCATTCCTGCACGTTTTAGCCGGGACTCGGCTCACACATCAAGGCGGCACCCGTTCGATCGATCGCATTCTTGAACCCAAGATTTCGATCACGCTGGGTCGTAACCATCGCGATCAACCACAATTCGGTATCGATTCCGCCTGGCTCGAACCCAACTATCCCTCCATGTTCAACCCTTATGCGTCCGTCGGCGCCGATTGGGGCGTCTCGGGCCATACCCTCGCACTGGGTGTTGACCACCGCTGGCTAGAACGATCCAGCGGCCATCAACTCGGCCGCATCAGTGTGGGACAATCGTATCAAGCAACCACAGACCAACCCGCCCGCGGTGGTCGTCGCGGGCATCAAACTGACTTTCAAGCGGAACTCACGAGCGCTGGCGCCATCACGGGTCGAATTGATCTTTCGTATCAGCACCAACAGCAGGCGATCGCCTCTGGATTCCTCAGCCTGTCTTATCGGCCAGGCGGTTCAACCTTGATCAGCCTCCAGCATCGATATCGAACTGCCGAGCATTTGTTTGGGCAGGCCGGGATAATGCCTGAATCGAGCGTCTCTCAGATCGCCTTACAAGCCCCAATCGGGAAAGGTTTTCAAGTTAGGGGATTATGGGGCCGTAATAATCGAGCGAGTAAAGATATAGAGTCCCTCCTCGGTGTGTCATACAATGGCTGTTGCTGGACGGTTGACGCGGCTTATAGAAAGTCCTTTGACCCCAAGCTCACATGGGTGGCAGGCCAATACCAAATAGATGCTCAAACTCGGACCGGTATCTTCTTCTCATTTGAACTCAAAGGGTTGATGCAAATTGGCAGTGACATGACCCGGGTTTTTGAGCGCAGTGTTCCTGGTTTTACCGCCGCAACCCGATGACGCCAAGCGACCTGCTTAAAACCAACAGAATCAAGGTTACGAACATGTTCAAAATGCCCTTTATCCTTCTTTATTTGAGCCTCGTCAGTCTGCCCGCGTTCGGCTTGCCGATTGTGCTTGATCAGATCGCAGCGATTGTTGACGACGACATCATCACCCGTTCGGAAGTCGCTGAGCGGGCCAAAGCCATACGAGCACAAGCTGCTAACCCGAGTAGCCTGCCGAGCGATGACATCCTCACCGAACAAATTATTGAGCGTCTGGTCGTTGAGAGCCTCCAACTCCAGATGGCGCGCCGCGCCGGAGTACGGGTAAGCGATGCAGAGTTGAATGAAGCCATGGCGAGAATTGCCGGCCAAAATAAACTGAGTCTCGAGCAGTTTAGACAAGCCCTCACCGCTGATGGCATCTCCTACCGAGGGATGCGTCAGCAAATCGAGCGAGAAATCATGATTGGCCGAGTTCAGCAAGGCGTCATGAACAACCGAATTGAAATCAGCGAGCAAGCAATCGACGATTTTCTCAATTCAGATGCGGGCAGAGAACTCACCGCCGATGAGTATCGGGTCGGTCATATCCTGCTGGCAACCCATTCAGAAATGTCCCAAGCCGCGATCCAAGGCATCCGAGCGCAGGCAGACACCTTAGTCTCTGAACTCAATGCCGGCGCTGAGTTTCAAGCCCTGGCAATGGCCAAATCAGCGGGCAAAAATGCCCTTGAGGGCGGCGATCTAGGATGGCGGAAACCCGGCGCACTCCCCACTTTATTCTCAGATCTTGTGGCCGATCTTGCTGTCAACGAGGTGAAAGGGCCGATTCAAAGCGGCTCCGGCTTCCATATTATTAAATTACTACAAAAACGTGGCGCAGCAGCACAAGGCATGATTGATCAAACTCGGGTTCGTCATGTTTTGATCAATCCCAATGAGATCCGATCGCTCGAAGAGGCCGAAGCCTTGGCCGAGAGCTTGCGAGAAGAAGTGATCAGTGGACGCGCCTTCGAAGAGGTCGCGCGGCTCTACTCTGAAGATCCCGGCTCGGCCTTGAATGGCGGCGACCTCGGTTGGAGTAACGGTGATGAATTTGTCGGCCCCTTTGAGAAAGCCATCTCTGAAACTCAAGTTAATGAAGTCAGTCCGGTTTTTAGAAGCGAGTTTGGATTCCACTTTCTGGAAGTGACGGGTCGCCGAATCGAGGATTTCAGTCAGACATTCAAACGCAATCAAGTGGGTAACTATCTCAGGAATCAATCTTTTGATGAGGAAGTTGATAATTGGGTTCGTGAAATCAGGGAAGATGCGTTTGTCGAAATCAGAATCTGACCATACGCTTGTCATTACACCGGGAGAGCCCGCTGGCATTGGTATGGATGTTTGCTTGGCAAGCGATGCACTGTTGCCCGATGCACTCAAAAGAATCTATTTAGCAGACCCTGAGGCGCTCGCAGCACGCGCTGACTTACTCGGAATAAAATGCGCACTCCGAGTGCTATCCAATCCGAAAGACTATGCGCCTGGCCACCTCAACGTCATACCGTGTGACCTCGGTTACACCGTCCAAGCCGGCAAGCTCGACATGCGCTCGGGCCCTTTCGTTGTGCAATGCTTAGAAAAAGCGATTTCACTCTGGGAAGCTGATCCCAAAACCGCCCTCGTGACGGGACCGATCCAAAAATCCGTCGTCAATCAAAGCGGCATTGCTTTCAGCGGACATACCGAATGGCTGGCCGAACGCACGCAAACCGATAAGGTGGTCATGATGTTGGCCGATGGTGAGCTCAGAGTCGCATTGGTTACAACCCACTTGCCCTTATCCGAGGTTGCTCGCGCGATCACCCCCGATGCCGTTCGAGCAACCATCGCGCAAACCTTAAAATCACTCAGGGAAGACTTTGGCATTGCCAAGCCGCGCATCAGCGTCTGTGGTCTGAACCCGCATGCTGGCGAGGCCGGTTATCTCGGTCGGGAGGAAATTGACATCATTACGCCCGTTATCGAAGATTTCCAAAGCCGCGGCCATTTTGTTCAAGGCCCATTGCCCGCCGACACGGCTTTTACCCGACAGGCGCTGCAGGGCGTCGATGCTGTTATCGCCATGTATCACGATCAAGGCTTGCCCGTGCTCAAACACAGTGGGTTTGGACATGCCGTTAATGTCACGCTGGGATTGCCAATCGTTCGAACCTCTGTTGACCACGGGACGGCCCTCGATCTTGCAGGTACCGGTCGTGCGGATCACGGCAGCCTCTTGGCTGCAATTCACCTCGCAGATCGCATGGTCAGTTCCTAAATGATGATGCGCGCAAAAAAACGCTTTGGTCAAAATTTTCTTCAGGATGACCTAATCATTGATCGGATATGCGGAAGCGTTCGGCCCACAGCCGGACAATCCCTCATTGAGATCGGGCCAGGGCACGGCGTCTTAACCAAGCGATTGGTTCACAATACGCCAGACATGACCATTATTGAGCTCGACCGAGACTTGATTCCAAATCTTCGGCGCTTACTGCCTAGCTCGGTCAACATCATCGAAGCAGATGTTCTAACCGTTGACTTTAATGACTTCGTGGCGCCGTTAATGATTGTGGGCAACCTCCCCTATAACATCTCGACGCCCCTGCTTTTTCGCCTCTTTGAACTTGGCACACGGGTCGCCGCCATGACTTTTATGCTCCAAAAAGAGGTCGTCGACCGAATGGGAGCAGTCCCCAACACCAAAGCCTATGGCCGGCTTTCGGTGATGGCGCAGTATCACTGCGAGATTGAAAAATTATTCGATGTGCCGCCTACCGCTTTTAAACCCGCCCCGAAAGTCACCTCGGCCGTGGTTCAATTGCGGCCACACGCGCCGCCACCCCACCCAGCAACCAACTTAAAAACCTTGTCTGACATTCTGGTTGCCGCGTTTGGCCAACGCCGAAAAACGCTGCGAAATTCTTTATCGAGTCTGCTAACAACCGATCAATTAAAGGCGCTGGCCATTGACCCAAGTGAAAGAGCCGAGTCTTTGACCGTTGCCGATTANGTTCGATGTGCCAANCTTTTGAGCCAGAACGCATCGTGAGCACCTATGCTGTCGGGGATATACAGGGCTGCTTTGACACCTTGATGGCGCTCTTGACCCAAGTACATTTTAAGCCCGAGACCGACACGCTCTGGTGCGCCGGAGACCTGATTAACCGGGGCCCCAAGAACGTTGAAACCCTACAGTATTTAATGGCCTTACCGAGCCTTAAGGTGGCCCTAGGCAATCACGATCTGCACTTTTTAGCGCTCGCCAAAGGCATCAAAACACCCACCCCTAGTGACACGATCGGAGATTTACTGACCCATCCTGATCGAGAGCAGTTTGTTGCGTGGTTACAAAAGCAACCGCTACTCATCTGCGATGATGTCAATCAGCGGTTAATGGTTCACGCTGGGCTCCCTGATATTTGGTCTTTGGATCAAGTCAAACACCTTGCGCATGAGATTGAACAACAGCTGCGCGGCGCCTCAGTCGACGCTTTTTTGAACAATATGTACGGCGATACCCCAGCAATCTGGTCCGACACCCTGACCACCCCAGACCGATTGCGCCTTGCAACCAATTTTTTTACGCGCCTGCGCTTCTACAAATCAACCGGTGAGCTCGAGTTGACCCATAAAACAGAGACTGCGCCCGAGGGCTTCACCCCCTGGTTTAATACTCGGCACGCCAGTCTTGCCGACTACACCCTGATCTTTGGGCATTGGGCGGCCTTAGGCGGCGTGCGGCAGGAAAGACTGATCGGACTCGACACAGGTGCGGTTTGGGGCCGACACTTAACGGCTCTACGACTCGAAGACGGCGTCTATTTTACGCAACCTGCCGCGTCAGAATGAAGCATACCAATGGGACATGAGGCATTGATGAACACCTTTTTAGTCGGCGGGGCCGTCCGAGATACGTTACTCGGCCTGCCAATTCTCGAACGCGATTGGGTCGTTGTTGGCGAGACACCTGATTCGATGCTGGACCGCGGCTTTAGACAAGTGGGCAAGGACTTCCCAGTGTTCTTGCACCCCGAAACCCAAGAAGAATATGCGCTGGCGCGCCGGGAGTACAAGCAGGCGCCCGGTCATCAAGGGTTTCGCTTTGATACAGACCCTGGTATTACGCTTGAGGAAGATCTCAGTCGGCGCGATCTTACGATCAATGCGATTGCAAAAGCCCCTGATGGCACCTTGATTGATCCTTACGGCGGTCAAAAAGATCTTGCCGACCGTCTGCTGCGGCACGTCTCTGACGCCTTCACTGAGGACCCTTTACGAATCCTACGCCTGGCCCAGTTCCAGGCCCGATTGAAGGGGCTTGGATTCAGGGTTCATGATCTCACAACAAAGCTGTGCCGTGAGATGGTCGCGCGAGGGGATCTTGACACGCTCTCACGGGAACGCGTCTTCAAAGAGCTCGAAAAAGCGCTTAGCGCGCCGCATCCCTCTGAATTTTTTGCGGTACTCGCATCGGTCAATGCGTTGGCGCAGATGTTCCAAGGCGTTGAACTAGCCGAAACCAAAAATCTCGATGGGCCGGCGACAGATACGTCACCGCCATCGCGCTTTAGCCAACTGGTCCTTGAAAACCCTGACTTGGACCTACAGGGCCTCAGCAAACAATTGGCAATCCCGAAGCACTGGCTGGAACTTGCCAGCATGACGCGGACTTGGGCTGCGGCGTTCTGCCAAGTCACGACGCTGAGCGCGGACGCCATTCTTGCGGTCCTAGAGCGCGGTGACGCCCGACGAAAACCTGAGCGTTTTGCGCAATCGGTTCACATCAGTTGCCAGTCGCTGATCATCGATTCGGCGGAGCAGACTCAGATTCTCGGGCTTTGGCAACGCCTCGTTCAGGAAACCGCCAAGGTGAGCCTGCCGGAGACCGCGAGCGGCCTATCCGGCCAGGACATCAAAGCGATGATCCGAGCAGAGCAGTTACGCCGAATTGAAGCAACTTGTGATCGGAACTAAAGTTGCCCTGATCACTGGCGCCGCGCAACGACTCGGGCGCGGCATTGCCGAGCATCTGCACCAATCAGGTTGGCAGCTTGCACTCGGGTTTAGCCAATCAAAAACAGCCGCCGACGCCATCGCCCACAAACTGAATCAGGCGCGCCCAAAGTCAGTCCGACTCTTTCAAGCCGATCTTGCTCAGCAATCAGATGTTGCACAACTCATCAATGACGTTAAAGCCGAATATGACCAATTGGACCTAATTGTTAACAACGCGGCCGTTTTTCCGAGTACGCCTTTTGGCAGCACGTCGCCCGCGCAATGGGACGAAATCTTTAGCGTCAATCTCAAAGCACCGTTCATGATTTGCCAAGGCCTTGCCCCAATCATGGCGCCCTATTCGAGCATTATTAATATATGTGATGTCTTCGGCGAGAAACCCCTTGCGGGTCATAGCGCCTACACTGCAAGCAAAGCCGGGCTAATAATGCTGACGAAAAGCTTGGCCCTGGAGCTTGCACCCGGGATCCGAGTCAACGCGATCGCGCCCGGCGCACTGCTTGAACCAGCGGGTTATGAGGATGCGGGTCTGCTCACTGATCTCATTACACGCACCCCCCTGCACCGCCTGGGAGGCTCTGACTGCCTCGACTCGATCGTTGCCTTTCTCGTCGACAATCAATACATTACCGGGCAGGTAATCCCGATCGATGGCGGCCTTTCAACGACCTAGCGCGCTTCCCGATCGATTGCGCGATAGCCAATATCGTCCCGATGGTATTGGCCCTCAAATTGAATCGCCTTCACGGCCTGATAGACCAATCGCTGGGCCTGCTCAACAGAATCCGCGGTTGCTGCAACCGTTAAAACCCGGCCGCCATTCGTTGTTAAAACCCCATCGAGTAGGCGGGTTCCCGCATGAAAAACAACCGCATCTTGAACCTCACTCAGCCCACTAATCGGCGCCCCAACCTCATAATCTCCAGGGTAGCCGGCACTGGCAAGCACGACCGCAAGCGCGGCTTTGGGTGAGAAGGCAAGCGTCTCTTCAGCCAATCGGTGCTCGACGGCCGCCAAACACACTTCAGCCAAATCACTTTCGAGACGCATCATGATGGGCTGGGTCTCTGGATCGCCAAACCGACAATTAAATTCAATCACACTGGGCGCCCCGAGGGCATCGATCATTAAGCCTGCATACAGAAACCCGGTGTAGTGAATGCCTTCACTCAAAAGGCCCTGCAAAGTCGGGGCAATGATCTGTTCACAAATGCGCTCGCTTACAGCCTGGGTCACAACCGGTGCCGGGGAATAAGCGCCCATGCCCCCGGTATTGGGACCTTGATCGCCATTAAAAATGGCTTTGTGGTCTTGTGAGGTTGCAAAGGCGTGGAAATCCGTTCCATCGGCTAGAACAATAAAACTGGCTTCTTCCCCAACCAGGAACGCTTCAACCACGACGCGAGCACCCGCGCGACCAAAGGCATTCCCCAACAACATGTCATCGATCGCAGCCTCGGCGGCCGCAAGACTTTGGGCCACCACGACGCCTTTTCCCGCCGCCAGTCCGTCCGCTTTAATCACAACGGGCAACCCTAGTTCTTGCGCAAAGGTCTTCGCGGCGCTGGGATCGGTAAAGCTCGAAAAGCGCGCTGTTGGGATGTTATGCCGCGCCAAAAATTCTTTCGAGAAGGTTTTCGAGCCTTCCAGTTGCGCCGCATCCGCCGAGGGCGCAAGGCACGCAAGCCCAAAGCGTGCGAACGCTGCCTGAATACCCGCAACCAATGGCCCTTCCGGCCCCACAACGGTCAGCTCAATTTGATGCGCTTTAGCAAATGAGCACAGCGCGTCAAAATCCATCGGATCAATATCAACATTTTCAAGCTTTGCGGCCGTCGCTGTGCCGCCATTACCGGGTGCAACATAGACCACACTGACATTTTCAGACTGCGCAAACTTCCAGGCCAAGGCATGCTCTCGGCCCCCTGAACCCACCACTAATATTTTCACGTTTTGTACCCTCTCCATCTGCGCAAACCCTGCGCCAGCGCTGGTTTAGTGCTTAAAATGCCGAACGCCAGTGAACAGCATCGCCATACCCGCATCATCTGCTGCTTGAATCACCTCTTCATCCCGAACGGAGCCGCCCGGCTGGATCACCGCGGTAATACCGGCCGCCGCCGCCGCATCCAGCCCATCTCGAAACGGGAAGAAAGCATCCGAGGCCATAACAGAACCCGGCACCACCAGATTTTCATCAGCGGCTTTGATACCGGCGATTTTGGCACTGTAGACGCGGCTCATTTGCCCCGCACCGACCCCAATGGTTTGCTCATGCTTTGCATAGACAATGGCGTTGGATTTCACATTTTTTGCGACCTTCCAGGCAAACATCAGATCAATCTGCTCTTGGGCCGTGGGTTGTCGTTTAGAGACGCATTGCAGATGCTCAGGTTCATACAATAAGGTATCGCGAGTCTGCACCAAGAGACCACCGGAGACCCGTTTTAAATCAAACCCAACTTGACCCGCATTTGCGCCGCCGACGGTTAACACCCGAACATTCTTTTTAGTCGCCAAAATCGCAGCCGCGGCGGGCGTTACCGCATCCGCGACCAGCACTTCAACAAACTGCCGATCGATCATGTTTTGAGCCAAACGCTCATCAACACAGCCATTGATCGCGATAATGCCGCCAAACGCAGAGGTTGGATCGGTCGCGAAGGCCTTGTCGTAGGCTTCAAAAAAATCCTGACCCGACGCCACACCACAAGGGTTAGCATGTTTCACAATAACGCAGGTCGGCGATGAAAAAGACCGCACACATTCCAAGGCGGCATCAGCATCGGCTAGATTATTAAACGACAGATCCTTTCCCTGGATTTGGACCGCATCCGACAGACTGCCTGCCTGTACAGGATCCTCGCGATAATACGCCGCGTGCTGATGGGGGTTTTCGCCATACCGCATATCTTGAACTTTGACCCACTGCTGAGACAAGACTGACGGGAACAAACTCGGATGATGGTGATCTGACTCGGTCTCTCTAGCGGCGAGATAATTCGAAATCACGGCATCATACTGCGCGATACGCGCAAAGGCCTTGCGCGCACAATCAAACCGCACCTGCCGCGGCACGGCGCCGGTGTTGTCGTCGAGCGTTTGAATAAGACCTGCATAGTCCGCCGGACTGGTAAGGACCGTCACCCGATCAAAATTCTTAGCACCGGATCGAATCATTGCTGGGCCGCCGATATCGATATTTTCAATCGCGGTTTCCAAAGAACAATCTGCCGCCTCGGTCACCGCTTCAAACGGATACAAATTAACAACGAGCAGATCAATCTCTGTAATTGCTTGCTCGGCCATAACCGTGTTGTCGATCCCCGCGCGACCTAACAGGCCACCATGCACTTTCGGATGCAGCGTCTTAACCCGACCTTGCATCATTTCTGGAGAACCTGTGTATTCCGAGATTTCAGTCACTTCGTACCCAGCCGCACGGATGAACGCATAGGTCCCGCCGGTCGAAATGAGCGCCACACCCCGAGCGGCGAGCGCGGCAAGCAGATCTTCCAGACCCGTCTTATCGGAAACACTAATTAATGCACTTTTGACGACAACCGTGTCCATATCCCACCTTTTATTCAACTGTGTTTTATCTATGTTTTATCGCGATTTAAAAAAATGGTTACTCAGACCGCGCGCCAGCGCATTGCGTTGGCGAAGCGCGTTGGCGAAGCGCGGGCCGCCCAAGGTTACAAAAGACCATATTTGCCTAACTTGGTCCGCAAGGTGCCTCGGCTTAAGCCTAATAACCGGGCCGCCTTCGATTGGTTGTCCCCAACATGCATCATGACTTGTCGAAGCAACGACGGTTCAAC
>JGI20157J14317_10004386_pt1 | contig 10876 bp, 8 predicted proteins | sample COG_07_FD_14317 | JGI IMG/M metagenome (IMG submission 14317)
CCTATTATTACAATAATAAAACCAATGAGTTTTCCTTGAGCAATTCTCTCAAAAGTTGATGGCTTATCAAGATAAAGAGACAATAAAAAGCCTCTAGTAGGATCAATAGGCGCAACACTATATCCATCTGACTTGTAATGAGATCTAAACTTTTTTATAACGCCCCTGTCAGGCTGCTTAGGAAGAACTGAAAAAGCATTATTGGCAATATTTGGTTTTACAAACGACCTATCCTTCACCATATTAAATGGTCCATATCTTACTAATTTTGATGATTGAACATCGCCATCTGAATTTATAATTTGCGCATCAATTTCTTTGATTTCTCCAGATGAAGCAATTTCGTTTAAATGTAAAACCCACAAATCTTCTAAGTTTTTAAGATTATGTACTTTAATTTTACCAATCTCTTGCAGAGCTGGTCCTCTATTTGGAAATTCTGAAAAATTATATGCAGCCTCAGAATCAGCATTTAACTCTCCAGCCATTTGCCTTGCAACACCAAATAATTCTCCTAAAACTCCTAATTTTATTTGAAGTTCAGTCTCTAATTCTGAAAGTTTTAACTCGTTAGTCTCAAATAAGTTTTCAAGATTTTTATTTCTTGTCTCCTCATCAGATAACTGTTTTTTTGCCTTTGATAAAAGAAATTTTCTATCTTTAACCTTATTAATAAAATTATTAACCCTTGCTGCATCTGCCCTTGCAAGCTCTTGGCTATTTTTTTCAACCCTATCAATAAGATCTTGTATCTTCTCAACTCTCTCTATATTAGGATCGACTTCTTCAACCTCTTCCTGAGCAACGAAACTTACATTAAAAAAAGTAATTAATGATATTAGTAATAATTTCTTCATTTCTTGACTCCTTGGAGTGGTAAATTTATAAAATCAGGTGGAGCTTGTTTAAAAGCTATCTTAAGTGCAGCATCTATATCATCTGCATATTTCCCATTTAGATGAGCCCATCCATTTATATCCTTATCCCAATACCCAGTTTTATTTTGATCAGGTGTCATATAAAAAAGGTTTAGCCTTCCAAGCCTAAAAAAATCTGCAGCAAGATTTACCCCATCTATATCAATATTTCCAGAGTATGCTTCGATAGTTCTACCGTATTCATTTTCAATTTGATAAGCCTCATATATTTTTCTGAACTTTTCTGCTGTAGAAAAATTTGCTTGATAAAGAATGGATTCTAACTCCTCAAGCCTATCTATTCTTTCTTGTATTAAAAAAGGAATGTCTAGCTCAATTAAGTCTCTTAAAGTTACAAGCATTCTTTCAAGCAATGGCAAAACGTATTTGTTAGTTTCATCAAGAGAATCTATTTGAGAGATTAAGCTATTAATTTCCTCGGCCTGGCTTTCAGTAATTTTTTGAAGTTGATTGTCATATCTATTAAGAATTTCATACTCAACAACAGTATCTTTATATTCATTTGTAAGTTTTTTTGATTCTGTATCCAGTTCATCAATTTTTTCTTGAGCTTTCTGAAGGCTTTCAATTGTTGTAGATTGTTTCTGAATTGTTTGGTCGACTAATTTTTCTGGATTATCATCTAATGCCTGTGCATAGATATTAATAGCAATAAATGGAATTAGTAAATAGAGCATTTTATTCATATTAAATTTCCTTTTTAAATAAAAACAGGGCTAAAGCCCTGTTTTTATATATTCTTTAGTTACTTAGTAAAACTTAGAACCTGTAGTCTACCGCTAGATATGTAGCTCTACCAAATATACTGTAGTAACTTCTATTGAAATAAGGCCAGCCATAAGCACTATCCTTTTCAGGCATTTCATCAAAGACATTACTAACAGTAGCTCTAATATTTAAATCAGCTGAGAAGTTATATGAAGCAGATAGATTATGAGTTATAAATGGATCGCCTTTTTCCCCATAATATTGTTCTGTATGACCAGTCCTATCCATATACCAACTTGCTCTCCAGTCATCATATCTCCAGCTAAGAGTAGCTGTTTGTTGTGATCTTGGCTCATAAATAAAAGCATCTAAAAGATCAATCTCTTCAGATAATTCATCAGTTTTTCTATACCTGCTTATAATGTTTGAATTATAAAGTACCCATGAAAAATCACCTGCAGATTCAGTTGACCAGGCATATCTTAAGGTAGTATCTATGCCTTGGAATTCTTCCTTAGACTGATTTTGGTTGAATGTTGTTATTTCATCAATATCACCAAGGCCGTCCTCGTCTAATTCACCTGGATTGCCTCTGACAACAGCAGTTAACGTATCAGCACAGTTAACGCCAGAGAAATCAGAATTGTTATACCAGTTGGAGAAGTCTTCTCCATGTATACAATAAGCTTCTCTAACAGCGATTTGACCAACATCAACGTTAGTAACAGCGCCCTCTAGAATTACTTGGAAAAGATCCATAGTAAATGATCCGCCTTCAGCATAATCCCAAACTAAACCTAAGGAATAGTTCTCTCCAGATTCTGCATCAAGTCTTTTATTACCCTCAAATCTTCCTTTAATAGTATATGAGTTATCACATGATTGATAAGATGGAACCCCTTTAGCATAACAGTCCCTGTAGTCTACAACTGAAGAAAAATAAGAACTACTTCCTGCATATACATAATGCATATCAGGAGCCCTAAAGCTTTCGCCTGCTGAACCTCTTAGTAATAATTTGTCATGTGGTCTGTAGGCAAAGTTAATCATTGCTGATTGTCTTCTACCAACTGCACTGGACTCATCATCATACTCGTCACTTCTTAGAGCAGTTGTTAACTCAAGTTTTGAAGTTACAGGCAATAATACTTCTAAACCAAATGATGTTCTACTTCTGTCTCCACCACCTTGTCTAGCAGAACCATTAATAAATAATACAGCATCTTCAACTTCATTATCTGAATCAATTCTTTTTTGATCAGGTTTAAGTAAGTAATCTTGTTCATGATATTCAACAACAGCAGCGAATGCTATTGGTCCACCAGCAAGCTGATAATCAGTTTCACCTGAAACTTGATAGTCAATCATACTTGATGAAGTTTGAGCTTCTGTTAACTCTGGTGAGTTAAAATTAGCAAGATCTGCATTAGCTGTAGGGCTGAACGCTCTGTCCCATGCCAAACATGCTGAGTATGTAGCTCCAGTATATGGATCAACTATAGTATCCTGTCCACAAGGGTGGTTTTGAGCAGCAGGTGTATCCATAAAGCTGTAATAAAAATTACCTATATTAGTGTATGGCGAATAACCAAAGTATGTTCCAGCATTAGAGTAAAAGTCGCCTCTCCACTTATAGAAGTCAGATATATCAGTAGTATCGCCTCTGTCAGCTCCATGAACCCAATCATAGACGTCTGTAGTAAGAGGGTTAGAGTTATATGCTGAATTGTACTCAGTAGTATTAAACCCAAGAGACCAGTCAAAACCATTGTTATATACACCTTCTAAACCAACAAATAGGTCAGTAACATCTTCTTTATAATTAGATTCTCTTCTAGCATTATTACCAATTTGCCCACCAAAAGTTCTAGTATATCTGTATTGGTTGAAGTCATTGGTTCCAGTATCTCCGCCATAGGCAAAGTCAAGAGGAGTGGTGAATGGAGTTTGTGTCCATGTGTTACTTACTTGGAACCATCTTGAAAAACTGTTTAACATTGATTCTGATTCATAGTAAAAACCTCTAGCATTCAAGGTAATACCATTATCAAAATTATATGAATAAGTACCCATTAATGTATATTCATCTCTTTCGTTAACCATTGTTTGTTGATCATCACCATAATCTTGAACACAGTATGATCCAGGGTATGAGTAAGGAGGTGAATTATAACCATAATCAGATTTTTTCCATGGGAAGCCTGTTGGATATATATCTGAACATTCATAACCATTTCCAGTTACAGCATCTAAACCATATTCGTTATAACCACTATAATTAGGGCTCCAACCTGAAATTTTTTGAAAACCAAGAAGGTAGTCAGCAAAAACGGCATCGCTTCGGTACTGAGGATCATTTGGGTCAGACCAAATTGGGTTATCTTCCCAGCTTGAAAAGCCAGATCTATCATTATAATACATAGGATCAATGTGGTACATATTTGCACCAACGGTCCAGCTGTGATTGCCAGAGAAACCACCTGATGTAAATGTGAAGTCAAAAATATTGTCTTCACCATGTTCTGTTTGTCCTACCATCATATCTATTTCAGAGAAATCTTTGCCCTTAGTTGTAATAATATTTACAACACCTGTAACAGCGTCAGAACCATATACAGCAGATGATCCTGATGTTAAAACTTCGATTCTATCAATTAAGCCTGCAGGAATAGTTCCAGTATTAACAAAGTTTGATGAGTTATTATATGGAAATGGGTAATCTGCCATCCTTCTTCCATTAACTAACACTAATACTCTTCCCGGCCCGAATCTTCTTAAATCTAATTCGTTTGCATTGGGTGTAAATGTATTAACTTGTGATTCGTTTTGGGTTGCAGCATTGGCAATTGGGAGACTTTGAAGTGCCTCAGTCAGATTTCTATAACCATTATCTTTCATATCCTGTTTAGTAATAACTATTAAAGGCGTTGCTCCCTCAACCTGACTTCTTTTAATTCTTGAACCAGTAACTGTAACTTTTTCTAATGTTACAACCCCGTCATCTGATTCAGAAGGTGTGTCACCAGAAGCATCTTCATCTACAGACTCTGTCTGTGAAGCTTCTTCAATAACAGTTTCTACAACTTGTTCAGCTTCGTTGTCTGCGACATCCTCACCAGGATTATCAGCGACAGCTACAATTGCAAAAGCAAGAAGTGAAAATAAAAACGTGTTTTTTAATTTAGTCATAATATAAATATCCCCATATGTAACTATGTAATTGCTTAAGGTACTACACTTTTGTTAAAAATCCTAGTTTTTTAAAAATAATATTGGGCATACTTCAAGGTTTAAGAAAAGTACTTTTTCTAAAAAATACGGTGTTTAAAAATGATTTCAATGTGATTTAATTTAAAACTATGTTAAATTCAAAGCTGGTGTGTAAAATACACTTTACTATAATTATAAAAACCTAAGGAATAATCATTATGAACAATCTTAATAAATTCTTTTTAATTGGTATGATTTTGGCTTTTCCTGACCTAAATGCAAGTCAAGAAAAGATACCAGCTGAGTATTTTGCATGCTATTCAAATTCATACGAAATGCAAATGTCACCAAATGGTGAATATCTCACAATTGTAAGCCCCCCTAGAGAAAACAAATGCGATATTGAAGCAGATCTTCGCAAAGGAGTTGAGGATGATTTTAGGGGTGGTAAATTAACACTTTTTAATTTAAAAAATGGCAGCACTACTGTATTAACCTCTGGTAAAGGAGCAAGTAGTGTTAGCGGTGTTAGATGGGTTTCAGATAATAGATTAATTTTTACAGCATCTCCAACTAATTCAGCTGGTAAGTCTATAAGCGGCTATGCGATGTGGGGCATGAATATTGATGGCAGTAAGAAAAGAAAACTTTTTGAGTTCTCTTCTTCGCAAGGCGCAATAGTTAGACCTTCGTTAACCAGTCTTCTGCCAGAAGAACCAAATTATATTATGATTTCTGAAAATAGCAGAAGAGGAAGTGTTGATGATTATTACAAGTTAAATATCAATACAGGAGCTAAAAAAAGGGTTGCTAACGGTCCAGATGTCGATGATGGAGAATGGATTAGCAATATTGTTGTTAGAACAGATGGGATACCGCTTGCTGCAATTTCAAATAGAATTGATGAATGGAGAATATGGAGATACTTTCCTGAGCAAAAAACCTGGGAAGTTCATTTTACTAATAAATGCCAGAAACCAACATTCTTTCCACTCAGTGGAAATGATGATATGTGGCTTGTTGCTGGTCAGGATGTCAGCAAGTCTAATGATTTCAATGAAGAAAATGATAAAAGCAAACTTTTCAGTTATGACCCAAACACAAGAAGCTTTGATTTACTTTACGAGGATGCAGAATATGATGTTGCTGGACCGGTTGGAGGTTGCAGGCAAGCGCAAGGTGGTGCCTCAATAGATGAAAAAACAAATGAACTTATTTATGTTAGTTACTATGCTGAAAAACCAGTAAGAATATTTTTTGATGACGATGTGCAACAAACAAATGATATGCTTGAGGCTGCTTTTCCTGATCAAGATGTAAGGCCAGTTACATGGAGTAAGGATAGAAAAAAATTAGTCATTGCTGTTTCCAGCTCCACTAACCCAGGTGATTATTATTTATTTGATAAAGAAGGGGGTACATTAAGCTTTCTTTGGGATAGATCTCCTTGGATAAAAAGAGAATTGCTTTCAGCAAAACAACCTATCTCATATGTAGCTAGAGATGGCCTTAAGATTAATGGGTATCTTACTATTCCTAAAAATAGTGATGGCAAAAACTTACCTATGATTGTTCATCCTCATGGAGGCCCTAATGCAAGAGATACTTTTGGGTATGATCCATATGTTCAATTTCTTGCAAGCAGAGGGTATGTTGTATTTCAACCAAATTTTAGAGGCTCAACTGGTTATGGGGCTAAGCATTATATTTTAGCTAATAAACAGTTTGGCAAAACAATGCAAGACGACATAACTGATGGAGTTAAGTTTTTAACAAATAATGGTGTTGCAGACAAGGAAAGGATAGCTATTTTTGGGGGTAGTTATGGAGGATATGCAACCATGGCAGGGCTAGCATTCACACCAGACCTATATGCTGCCGGTATTAATTACGTTGGTGTTGTAGACTTAGAGTTACTTCAAGAAGGATCTAATAGAAACTCAAGAAGATTCAATGGTTTTTATCATGAATTAAGGCTTGAATGGGGAGATCCTGATATCCCTGAAGACATGGAATATATCATTGAAACCTCTCCTCTAAGACAAGCACAAAATATCAAATCACCAGTATTAATTATGCATGGTGCACAAGATAATAATGTCAAGTTAGTTCATGCTAAACGTCTTGCTGATAAATTAGATAGATTAGGTAAGGAATATGAGTGGTATGTTGAGCCATACGAGGGTCACGGCTTTGGTGGTGAACAGTCCAGATTAAACATGTTTGGAAAAGTTGAGACTTTTTTAGATAAACACCTCAACAAATAAATTAGAATGCATCGTATGATGTTTGTGCCTTACCAAGTATAAGGCCATGAACATCATGCGTTCCTTCATAGGTATTAACTGCCTCTAAGTTCATACTATGCCTAATAATATGATATTCATCACTGATACCATTTCCACCATGAATATCTCTGGACATTCTAGATATATCTAAAGCTTTTTGACAATTATTCATCTTTATAAGTGAAATCATTTCTGGTTTCATTTTTTTCTCATCAATCAACCTTCCTACCCTTAATGCCGCCTGAAGTCCAAGTGTAACTTCAGTTTGCATATTGGCTAGTTTTTTTTGAATTAACTGTTTAGAAGCAAGAGGCCTGCCAAATTGAACGCGTTCAAGGGAGTATTTTAAGGCAGAGTCCCAGCAAAATTCTGCAGCGCCCATTACGCCCCAAGCAATTCCATATCTTGCCATATTAAGGCAAGAAAAGGGACCTTTAAAACTTTGGACATCTGGTAAAACTTTATCATCAGAAACAAAAACATTTTCAAGAAAGATTTGTCCTGTTATAGAAGCTCTTAATGAAAATTTTCCTTCAAGTTTTGGAGTATTTAAACCGTCAACCCCCCTATCAACTATAAAACCTCTTAAAATGCCCTGCTCGTCCCTTGCCCATATAATTAGAACATCAGCAATTGGTGAATTAGTTATCCAAGTTTTGGAGCCATTTAGGCTATAGCCACCATCTATTTTTTTTGCATTGGTTTTCATTGAACCAGGATCTGAACCTGCATCTGGCTCTGTAAGACCAAAACACCCTATTAATTCACCCTTAGCCATTTGTGGTAAATAAAAATCTTTTTGTTCTTCTGATCCAAATTTATGAATAGCATGCATTGCTAATGAGGTTTGTACACTGAAGGCCGATCTATAACTCGAGTCAACCCTTTCGATCTCTCGAGCAATAAGGCCATAAGAAACATAGTTAGCTCCAGCACACCCATACCCTTCTATAGGTGCACCCAGGAAACCAAGTTGACCCATATCCTTGTATATAGATTTATTAAAAACCTCATTCCTGTTAGCATCAATTATTGTTGGCATTAACTCTTTTTGACAATAATCTCTTGCAGATTTTTGAATGCTGAGTTCTTCAACAGTCAACTGTTCGTCTAATAACAAAATATCTTCAATAGCCATAATTTAAATCCTCTCTATTCTTATAATACCAAATCTTGGGAAGGAATAAGTAATTGAATCCTTATCTAATTCCCTTGAAACAATTCTTATCATTTCAACACTGTTGCCACAGATAATAATGAGAGGTATCTTAACTTGATATTGATATACAAAATTAAGAATAATTCCCTCAACATCAAAATGCCTTTCCCCATGAAGGTCTAGATGTGTAATACCCCTTTCTTGAAAAACATTCATGAACTATTATTACATTCTTAATAAATAAAATAAAAATAATGGCTAAACTTCATTTTTTCTACTCAACTATGAATGCTGGAAAGTCGACATCGCTACTTCAATCCAATCATAATTACTTAGAAAGCAATTTAGACACAATGATTTTTCTACCCAATGAAACCAACAAAGCGTCTAATGGTCAAATTATTTCAAGGATAGGACTAAAAGCAAAAGCAGTTATCGCTGACAAGAACTTTAATTTTATTTCCTATATTAAAAAAAATAAATCTCTAAAACTAAGTTGTATATTGATTGATGAGGCACAATTTTTATCTAAAAGACAAATTAGGCAGCTAGGTGAAGTGGCAGACAAATTAAATATACCTGTCATGTGTTACGGCATTAGAACAGATTTTAGAGGTGAGCTTTTTGAAGGTAGCTCCGAGTTATTAGCGCTTGCAGACAACCTTATAGAACTCAAGACTATATGTTATGACTGCGGGAGGAAGGCTACAATGGTTGTAAGGGTAGATGAGAATGGGAAAGTTATTACTGAAGGGTCAAAAGTACAAATTGGAGGAAATGATCAATATACTCCTGTTTGCAGGAAGCATTTTAGAAAAAGAACTAAGTTAATATAAAGAGGGATAAAAAATGAATTACTTAAACACACAATATCTTCTTGATAAAAGACCATCTGGAATGCCTAAAGACGACTGCTGGAAGCTACATCAAGATCCTATTACTTCATTAGAAAAAAATGAAATTCTTATTGAGGTCAAATATCTTTCGATCGATCCCTATATGAGAGGAAGAATGAATGACGGAGCATCATATGCTGCTCCAACCAAAATTGGAGAACCGATGGCAGGTGAAACAGTTGGTGTTGTTGTTGAGAGTAACTCAAATATATTTAAGGTAGGTGACAAGGTTTGTGCACACATGGGATGGCAAACATATATAAAGGCAACGGATACAAACCCAGTATTATTAAAAGTACCAGAATCCTCAATACCTCTATCAACATATTTAGGAACTGTCGGTATGCCTGGCAGAACAGCTTACTTCGGACTTAATAGAGTTGGCAAGCCAAAAATTGGAGAAACATTAGTTGTTTCAGCGGCATCGGGAGCTGTAGGAACCGTTGTTGGTCAGTTAGCCAAATCATATGGGCTAAAAGTGATTGGTGTTGCCGGCGGACCTGAGAAATGTTCCTTTGTTAAAGATGAGTTAGGTTTTGATGCTTGCGTTGATTATAAAGCTGGTAATTTAGAAGTCGACCTTAAAGAGGCCTGTCCATATGGGGTAGACATATATTTTGAAAATGTTGGTGGAGAAGTTACAAGAGCCATAGCTCCCCTTCTTAATAAAGGTTCCAGAGTTCCTATTTGTGGTTTTATATCTCAATATAATGCAAAAGATATATTTGAAACCGAGACCCCTTTTGATGTTTTGGGAAAGCTCAATCCAAAACCATCTCATAGATTTTTTGTTGTAACAGAGTGGGCAAATGAATGGGATAAAGCAACGGATGAAATATCAAAGCTTATTGAAAACAATGATTTAGTTTACCGAGAAACTATCACCAAAGGTTTTGAAAACGCACCACAGGCGCTTAGAGATGTCTTAACTGGAAAAAACTTTGGTAAGCAAATTATTGAAATCTAAATATATACTAAAAAAATAATTACTATTTAATAGATTTTTTTCCAGAAATAATTTCTCGTAAAAATACTTCTTCTTCTTCGCTTGATTGAAAATTTTGTTCTAAGATGTGATCTCTCTCAGAGTTAAGTAAAAACTGATTATTGTCATCGAAATCTATAGAATAAAAACTATATGTGTATCTGTAGGGATGGCTTTCCAATGAACATGATTTACCATCTTTGTCTACTGGAGGTTGGTATTTTAAATACTTTGCAGCATCAACTGAACTTTTTTTAAAAAAAGGACATGACTTAAATCTAATGGATCCATCATCATTTCTGGAAATTGCGCATTCTGACTTGCTTGACCTTACTTTTGAAACACTGCCATTTTTATTAATAGTAAATGTTACAAGACCATAACCTTGAAAATCTGTTGGAGGATATGTTGGCTTCATTAATTGAATTTTTTTTGTAGAACACCCTTGATCATTGGTGATGTTTTTGGCTTCAGCAGGAAGGGAATAAATAAGAAAAAGTATAAAAATAAAAAAAGTAGATGGAAGTTTCATAATTAAAGCATTAAATTTTAATCGTTTATTTTACTACTGTTTGAGCGCAGTCTTCAATAAAGTTTCCTTGCTAGTGTACATATAAAAACTCCAGACGAAAAAAAACAGAGGCTAGCTCTGTCTTTTTAATTCGAGTTCCTTAGGGGTCTAAAGTGAGATT
>JGI20157J14317_10004391_pt1 | contig 10869 bp, 7 predicted proteins | sample COG_07_FD_14317 | JGI IMG/M metagenome (IMG submission 14317)
TCTCCTCCTAATAAATCTCCTGCTCCACGAATTTCTAAATCCTTCATCGCAATATTAAATCCGCTACCTAAAGCGGTGTATTGCTCCAATGCAGAGATACGCTTGCGCGCCTCAACGGTCATCGCGTGGTAATCAGGAGTAATAAAATAACAAAAGGCTTTCTTATTACTTCGTCCGACACGCCCCCGCATTTGGTGTAAATCACTTAATCCAAAATTATTGGCATTATTTATAAATATTGTATTCGCATTAGGCACATCTAATCCACTTTCAACAATAGTCGTACTAACCAAAACATCAAACTCACCACTCATAAAATCAAGCATGAGCTGTTCTAGTTTTCGGCCTTCCATTTGTCCATGACCCACCCTAATTTTGGCGTCTGGCACAAGACGTTGTAAAAGCCCAGCAACTTCCTTAATATTTTCAATTCGATTATGAATAAAATAGACCTGGCCCGCACGTTGAATTTCATATTGAATCGCATCACGTATCGTTTCCTCGTTTAAACGTATAACCACACTTTCAATCGGAAAACGATTAGGTGGCGGTGTTGTAATTACCGATAAATCTCGAGCAGCCATCAAACTAAACTGAAGAGTTCTTGGAATTGGTGTGGCCGTAAGTGTGAGCACATCTACATTGTCTTTGAGTGTTTTGAGTTTTTCTTTGACAGCAACTCCAAATTTTTGTTCTTCATCAACGATTAACAGCCCTAAATCTTTAAACTTAACCGATTTATTTACCAATTGATGTGTTCCGATAATGATGTCTAATTTCCCCGATTCTAAGTGCTCTAAAGTTTCTTTTCGCTGTTTGGTGGTTTTAAACCGATTGATATAATCGACTGCAACTGGAAAATCTTTCAACCGCGATTTAAATGTTTTTGCATGTTGAAATGCAAGTATGGTTGTAGGCACTAAAACCGCAACTTGTTTGCCATTATCAACGGCTTTAAAAGCTGCTCTCAGGGCAACTTCAGTTTTTCCAAATCCCACATCGCCACATATCAAACGGTCCATGGGACGATCGCTTTCCATATCTGATTTAATAGCCGCAGTAGCGGTAATTTGATCAGGTGTATCTTCAAACACAAACGATGCTTCTAACTCCAGTTGCATCGTACTGTCTGGGTTGTATCTAAAACCGGTTTCTAACTTACGTTTGGCGTAGAGTTTTATGAGGTTGAATGCAATTTCTTTTACTCTTGATTTAGTTTTTTGTTTCAGTACTTTCCAGGCCTTACTACCAAGTTTATACACTTTAGGTGGCTTGCCATCTTTACCATTGAATTTTGTAATTTTATGAAGTGCATGGATACTTAAATATAAAATATCGCGTTCGCCATAAAATAGTTTTATAGCCTCTTGTTTTTTGCCTTCAACATCAATTTTCTGTAACCCTCCAAACTTTCCAATACCATGATCAATATGAGTAATGTAATCGCCAATTTCAAGTTTTGTTAATTCTTTAAGGGTAATGGATTGCTTTTTGGAGTACCCATTTTTAAGATGAAATTTATGATAGCGTTCAAAAATCTGGTGATCGGTATAACACACTATTTTTTTATCATGATCAATAAATCCTTGATATAAAGACAGTACAATAATTTGGCAATGCACATCTTCCTCGACAGTTTCAAAAATATCATAGAACCGCTGTGCTTGTTGGGCATTTGAACAACATATATAGTTCTGATAACCGTCCTTGTGATGGGTGTTTAAATCTTCTATTATAAGATTAAACTGCTTATTAAATGAAGGTTGAGGCGCTACATTTACTTCAAATTGATGGTCTTTTGAAGTTGACAAAACTGCTGAACTTCCAAACTCAACTACTGAGAAATTTAATAACTGAGACTTAAAGTTACTAGACGTACAGAACAAATCTTCGGGGCGGCTATGATTTAGGTCTGGCGAAAGAACTCCGTAAGCCTCTGATGCTTTGTCTTGAAGTGTATCTGTTGCCGCTAAAAACGCAGGGATATCTCTACAAAATACTACCGTATTTGAAGTTATATACTCTAAGAAACTTTGACGGGTTTCGTTTAGGAGTTTATGTTCAATATTCGGAATTATATGTAGCTTTTTTATGGGCTTAATAGAAAGCTGTGATTCCACATCAAAGGTGCGAATACTATCAATTTCATCTCCAAAAAACTCAACTCTATAGGGCTCGTCATGCGAGAACGAAAATACATCTACAATACCTCCACGCACAGAAAACTCACCTGGTTCTGTGACAAAATCAACACGCTTGAACTGATAATCAAAAAGAACCTCATTAAAAAAATCTAAATTAAGCGTTTCGCCAACAGCAACTTTAAACGTTGATTTTTCAAGTGCTTTTCTGGATAGTACTTTCTCAAAAAGTGCTTCAGGATAGGTTACAATAAGTGCTGGTTTTTTTTGAGAATTGATACGGTTCAAAACCTCAGCTCGCAGCAAAACATTCGCATTGTCTGTCTCTTCAATCTGATATGGTCTGCGATAACTCCCGGGGTAAAACAATACTTCATTATCATCCAACAAAACTTCCAAATCGTTCAAGTGATATGCTGCTTCTTCTTTGTTGTCAAAAATCAATAAAAAGGGAAGCTTTGAGGATTTAAATATATTGGCAATGGTGAAGGATAAAGAAGACCCTAAGGCTCCTTTTAAATGTATTTTTTCTTTGAAATTGGATGTGACAATGATCAGTTTTTGATGAATCAAAGACTGTTGAAATGCTTGAGAGATAATGGTTTTACTCAACTAAAAAATTTTTGCAAAGATATAATAATAGTCTTTGAATTTAATTGTTAATAGTTTTAAAATTAAAACAACATTTTAAAAAAAATATGTAGGTTTGTGTACCTAAATTTATAAAATATGTCCTTTGCAGATTTATTCAATAGTGGTTTCACTACTCGAAATCAAGACCATTTTGCTTCCATTGTAAGAGTTGCTTATAGCGACGATATTATTAGCGAAGAAGAAAAAGCATTTTTAGATCGACTTTCGCAAAAATTAGACATTTCGAAAGAGCGCTATGCCAACATCTTGAAAGACTACAAATCACACCCCATCAACCCACCAGCTTTTTTAGAAAAACGCATAGAGCGGTTGTATGACTTAACACGAATGGTATATATCGACCACATAAAAGATAGTCACGAAATTCAACTGTTAAGTAAAATAGCTATTGGCCTAGGGTTTGACACTAAACTAGTTTCAACAGTTGTTCATAGAGCCTTAAAACTCGTGTCTGAAAAATCAAATTATAGTCGTTTTAAAGACGAAATAACTAAGCTGCTATAAACCTTAAATAGTTCCCACTTTAGAGCCTTGATTTAAAATTCGCATTAGTCCTTCTTGAGCAACTGAAGCAATCAAATTGCCTTTAGCATCNAAAATACTTCCTCTAGAAAACCCTCTCGAATTTGAAGCACTCGGACTATCNATAGCATACAAAAGCCAATCACTAATATCAAAGTCACGGTGAAACCATATGGCATGATCTAAACTTGTATAAAANACCTCTTTTGAGTTTAGAAATTCACGGTGNGGCATGGATGCTGGACGCAGAATATTATAATCTGAAGCATAGGCTAACAATTGGTGTTGAAGCGGGATATTGGTGGCGAGCTTTTCAGTAGTTTTAAACCAAATATTGTCAAAAGGCGGACTGTTTTTTACTAACTTAGTTAGCATATTATCAACAGGTTTAAATTCAAATATTTTAGGTAAAAATGCTTTGTATCGCTTGTACGTATCTGGAATTACGGCCTTGAATTGTTCAATTTGTTTATGACTATTCATCAATTCTTCAGGTGGTAAAACATTGGGCATCGAAATCTGATGATCAACACCGTCTTGTTTTAACTGAAATGATGCTGACATATTAAAAATTGCTTTTTCGTTTTGAAACGCCACTACACGCCGGGTTGTAAAACTGCCTCCATCTCTAATGACATCGACTTCATATTTAATTGGAACATCTATATTGCCTCCTAAAATAAAATAGCCATGCATTGAGTGTGCAACGCGATCATCAGGAACCGTTTGATAGGCTGCATGAAGAGATTGCGCTAAGACTTGCCCCCCAAATACACGCCCCCAAGGCGCTTTATAGTTTTTACCTATGTAGGTGTGGTCATTAATTTTTTCAAGGGTTATTAACTCGATAAGTTCAGAAAGGGATTGCATAATTTTATATTTTGTGCAAAAATACGCTTTTGTAATCAAAAATGATTTCAAAATTATTTTAACAAACTGTTAAAATATGTAACATTCGAACCGCTTTATAGTCTAATGTATTAACATATGGATATTTTATTAATTAGTATTGCGGCGTCTTTTATGGTTCTTGGAATCATTGGAAGTTTTCTACCAGTTCTACCTGGACCAATTACAAGTTGGATTGGTATTTTGGTGCTGTACCTAATGCCCGAAATTGACGTCAGTACTGTGACGCTGTTGATAACACTTATCATTGCCATCCTAATATGGATTTTGGATTATTTCATACCTGCTATGGGGACCAAAAAATTTGGAGGTACAAAAGCAGGGATGATTGGCACAACGGTTGGGCTCATTATTGGCTTAATTGCTCCAATTCCAGGCGGCATAATTATTGGACCTTTTGTCGGGGCATTTTTGGGTGAAGTCATTAACAAAGCAGATTCTAAAACAGCGCTTAAAGCTGCTTTTGGAAGTTTGCTGGGATTTCTCACTTCTGCTTTTATTAAATTTGTGGTCACAGTAATATACTTAGGCGTATTCATTTCTATTTTATGGAACCAGCGCTCTGTAATCTTTTAATCCTTATGCGCTTTTAACAAAATTTTTAACCAATATTTTATAATTTACATTATTTTCACACTCTAATTTTTAAACTCTATTATCTATGAACAAGTATATCTCTATTCTTTGTTGTGGTTTATTTTTCTTAACAACAGATCTTGTAGCACAAGAAAAAACTACCTCAAATTATGACTATAATGAGGCCTTTGGGCACGATTTTTATAGTAAAAACGGGACTGCAACCCGTTCTGCTAGCGGAAAGCCAGGACATGCCTATTGGCAAAATAGCGCCGATTACACAATCGACGTTAATTTGAATGAATCGACGAAAGAAATTTCGGGATCTGAAACCATCACTTACACTAATAATAGTCCAGATGCTCTTGAATTTTTATGGATGCAACTGGATCAAAACTTATTCAAACTGGATTCTCGAGGAAAGGCAATTGTACCTTTGACTGGAAGCCGAAATGGAGATAAAGGTCAAGATTTTGACGGTGGATATGGTATTAATAACATCAAACTAATATACAAAAAAGGACGGCGATCTAGAGAAGTAAACACCACCTATTCGATAGTGGATACTCGAATGAAAATCAACCTTCCCAAAGCACTCGAAGCAAATGGTGGAACTGTTGGTATTAAAATTGATTTTTCGTTCACTTCTCCTGACTATGGATCGGATCGAATGGGTGTTTTAGAAACCGAAAATGGACGCATTTTCACACTTGCACAATGGTATCCTAGAATGAGTGTTTATGACGATGTGAGTGGATGGAACACCCTTCCTTACTTAGGTGCTGGAGAATTCTATTTAGAATATGGCACTTTTGATGTTAACATCACAGCGCCTTCAAGTCACCTTGTAGTATGTTCTGGAGCCCTTTTAAACCCTTCAGAAGTTTATACCGCTGAACAACAAAACAGATTGAAACAAGCCGAAACTAGTGATGAGACTGTAATGATTCGTTCGGAAGCAGAAGTCACGCAGGCGAGTTCTCGACCAACAAACACCTCGACCTTAACTTGGAAATTTAGAATCGAAAACGCAAGAGATGTCGCTTGGGCTTCTTCAGCTGCATTTATTTTAGATGCCGCACGTATCAATTTACCGAGTGGAAAAAAATCTCTTGCCATGTCTGCATATCCTGTTGAAAGTGTAGGACAAGATGCATGGTCGCGCTCTACTGAATATACCAAAGCCTCTATTGAGCATTACTCTGAAAAGTGGCTAGAATATCCTTATCCTGCAGCAATTAATGTTGCCGGAAATGAAGGTGGTATGGAATATCCAGGGATTGTGTTTTGTAATTACAATTCTAAAACAGCACGTTTATGGGGTGTTACAGATCATGAATTTGGTCACATTTGGTTTCCAATGATTGTGGGCTCTAACGAACGTTTACACGCTTGGATGGATGAAGGATTTAATACGTTTATTAATTCTCTTAGCACCGACGCTTTTAATGACGGTGAATATAAAGAACGTAAATCAAACATGCACCGTATGTCAGGTATGTTTGTTAATGATAGACTCGAACCAATCTATACGTCTCCAGACAACTTAAAAGAACGAAACTTAGGCATTTTGGCATATTACAAGCCAAGTATGGGACTTATACTGCTACGTGAGCAAATCTTAGGTCCTGAACGTTTCGACGAAGCCTTCACAGCATATATCGATCGCTGGGCTTACAAACACCCAACACCAGATGATTTCTTTAGAACCATGGAAAATGTGGCTGGCGAAGACTTGAGATGGTTTTGGAGAGGATGGTTTATTAATAGTTGGAAATTAGACCAAGCCATCACAGAAGTTAAATATGTTAAAAACGATCCGTCTCAAGGTGCAATTATTACCATCGAGAATTTAGAGAAAATGCCAATGCCGGTGGTTATTGAACTAAAAACAAAGAGCGGGAAAGTAACTCGAAAAACATTGCCAGTTGAGATTTGGAAACGCAATACAACTTGGACATTTAAGGTCGATACTACAGAAGAGTTGACCAAAGTGGTCATTGACCCAGACTTTGCATTACCAGATGTAGATTCAAGCAATAATAAGTGGAAAGCATCTGACGGTGCTGGGAGTGTCGAGATTTTATCGGATTATTTCGGAGTCTACTCCTCTCCTGCACTTCCAATGAAGATTACTGTTACTGAAGCTAATGGAGCCCTTGTTCTAGAAGCAGAAGGACAACCCGCATTACCGTTAGAGAGCGAAGGCGGTGGTGAGTTTTCTATGGAAGAAGCTGGACTAAGTATTCAATTTAATGCAGAAAAAACAGGGTTCACCTTGGATCTTGGTGGTCAGAAATTTGATATGACTAAAGAATAAGTTTTATAAATTACTACAAACAACAAAGGCGAACCGATTGGTTCGCCTTTGTTGTATTCTAAACGCTTAAAATTAGTATTTAACTAGTTTGTGAACGGAAGATTCTATGTTATTTTTTAACGTCAAAATATACAACCCGTTTTGTAAGTTTTGAGTTTGCACCTTAGCTTTTCCGTTTATAAATTCTAGATTCCCACTAAGGACGCGTTGACCAAGGTAATTTCTTAACTCATACGATGTTTCTAAATCTTGATTTTCGGACTGGACAAAGACATCTGTTCTGAATGGATTAGGATATACAGACCACTCCGCAAGTGTTTCGTTAGGAACATTTAAACTTCCATCATAGCAACTTTGGGGAACCAAAAATTCGGATTTAATCAGCTCTGCTATTTTCAAATCTGTAAAACTTTCACTGTTTATATTTCCTACAAAAGCAGCATCTACTACAGCATTATTAGAACCTAGAAAATCTTGCATAATGGTTGCAAAAGTTTGCCTATAATCGTGCTGAACTGATTGGATTTGAAAATTATTTGATGAAACTGCTTCACTCAAATCAACATTTACGCCAGAAACTCCACTTTTAACTGGTTTTCCAAAAGCAAAAACGGGCGCAACTTCACCATGATCCGTTCCTAAACTACCATTTTCTTGCGCCTTTCTTCCAAATTCAGAGAAGGTAATTCCCAAAACATCATCTGCTAAACTATCGGCATTCAAATCTGACATAAAAGCTTCAATAGCTCCAGAAAGTTCTGACATTAATTCATTATGTTTTCCTTGAATATCTCCGGAAGCTTGGTTTTGATTATTATGCGTATCAAAGCCTCCTAGTTTGACCATAAATATTTTAGACTCAATACCACCTCGCATCAACCTGGCGACTGTTTTGAGCTGATCTGCAAGGTTTGTATCTGGATAAGTCGTAGTCGAATTGTTAGATCCTGAATTAAATGCGTTAGAAATAATTTGAGAATATTGATTGGAAAGCGCATCGACGTTTATTATGTTCTGAAGTTCTGTGCCGTAGTGTGAGTTTGGAATATTTTCTGGTGGATCTCCCCCCAAACCACTTAAAATAGAATAAAAATTTTCCGAATCTTGACCATTAATGTTCAGGGCCAGTCCATGCTCGACAATGCCATGAAACCCAAGATTTGTGTTTTGTGAGCCGATCTGAATTCCCAATGGATAGTTGGCTGGGATTAAATCCGCATACGCGTGTTCCATATAGCGACCTATCCAACCACTGTCGCTTCCGTTATTCCAATTACTCCCATCATTTCCTGTGGAATAAATATCTTTAGACGCAAAATGACTCTTGTTTTGAGAAGGATAGCCTACAGATTGAATAATTCTAAGCTGATCAGCTGCATATAAATCTTTAAATCCTGTAAGAGCAGGATGCAATGCAATGTCCTGATTTGTGCCAGCTAAACTAGAGTCAATCTGATTAAGCGGAAGGTATAAAGCTGATGGAATGTGAATGTTTGGACGTAAGGTTTGATAATCAGTAAATGCACTAATTGGAATCACCGTGTTAAGCCCATCATTTCCACCTGAAAGTTCTACCAAAACTAATTTCCTGTTAGAGACATCACAATTAAAAAATGAATTCATTAATTTTAAAGAGGCATTCACTTGAAAAGGCATGAGCCCGAACGCAGAAGCTGTGGATGATAGTTTTATAAATTGTCTTCTCTTCATTGGTCTTAGTGTCTTACATCAATTGAAATTCTGGGGCATTAATCATTTTAGTAAATAAAGCATCAAGTCGAATTTTGACCTGTACATCAACCCCTGACTGAAGATAGCTGTTCCAAGCTGAGTTCCAATAAAAGGGATCCATTTCATTAAGAACCGTCATAAAATAGTCAATTCTACTTTGATCTATTGCTTCGCAATAAAGCAATTCTGAAATTTCGGTGACTAAAGTTTGGGCATCACTCGCTAAGGAAAAATGGCCAGAGTTATGAACATAATCAACACTGTTAAACAATACCCGAATGTTGAAGTTTGGGTTATTGATTTTATTTTTTCCAGAGATAAAACATTCAATAAGTTTATAGCGTGAAATAACGGTATTGGAAGAAAACCAACTCCGATCAAAATCTGGCGTTTGATAATCGCTAGGATAGCCAGCAACTGTTTCAGGCGAAAATGGATTCATTCCAGCCCCAGCAAAGTAACCGAAGTAGCAAAAATTAAAATAAAATTTATAGAAATTATCTTGATCTGTTGTCCAAGATGTCGGTGGATTTGCACTGCTTGCAGCAGGGTTTGGTAACTCAATTTGCAATAGACTCAAGGTTTCACTTAACAATTGAATTGGATTTTTGACTATACTTCCAATAATTTCATTTGAGCTGTCTAGATCATCTTCATCATAGAAATGTTTCGATTGTAAAAGCGTCTTAAGGACGTCTAATACGTTATAATCTGATGCTATCAACTGCGCTGAAAGTGGCGTAATGATATCATTTTCGACTTCCTGATCCCATTCACTTTTCACGAAATATCTATAAATTTTCCTCACATAAGCCTTTGCTGTTTCTTCTTGCGCAAATACCATTTCTACAAAATCGTCTAATTCTTGTTTGATGCCTGCTTCACTAGACTGCCCAGGAATTGTTTGAGTATTAAATGCACTACTAAATGTTTTGGAATCCGTATTGTGTTGAGTAACTTTTGCATAACCCATCGGAATTCCGTATCAGGATCAATCACGTCCCTATTGGGTTTCATTTTTATTCCGGAAAAAACTTTAGCCGTGGTTTGAATATCGGTCTCGGTGTAATTCGTATAGTTTCCTTCTCCAATTTGAGGGCCTTTAAGAATTGTAAAAAGCTCAAGAAATTCGCGTGCATAGTTCTCATTAGGATTGTTTTTATTATTTGTTGTATTATCCAAATAATTTAGCATTCCATTATCGTAGGAAATTTTTTTGGCGAGTGTTTTAATGTTTCCAAAAGCATAAAAGTCTAATAACTTTAAATAGTCATAAAAATAGGAGGACTTACCGACGCCATTATCCTTTGATACTGTAAAAGTTGTGTGTAAAAAAAAGATAAGTTTGTGCTTAAGGTTATTCTGTTTATAAGCGTTGTACCACCACCATCCAGAAAGTATGCCTCGTTTTCGAAACTGGCCATAAGGAAAATCTGAGGGCACTGTATTTGGTGTGTGAATCCAAAAATCATCAGATACTCCAGTCTGAACATTGACTTTCATATCATAAGGATCTTCCCAAAAAACAGTAGGTTCTACAGTAAGTTGCGCCAGTGCTTGTTCTGGAGTTAGCAACGCGAACTGTTCTAATACAGCTTTGGAATATTGGAAACAACTACGTCTAAGCAAGTGTTTCGCTTTTCTAACCCCTAAAATTGATGTTGAAGCTTGTAATGATGACATCTGTTATTGTTGAAACTTTTTCTTTAAAATTTATACAATATACAATAAAAACCATTAAGAGGTATAATTCTTAACGTTGTGACCTAGAATCACATCTTAAGAGGAGCTAAACTTTGGGGATTAGATATAAAAAAAGCCCTCCATTTTCAGGAAAGCTTCTCACTGGTTTTGTCACAAACCACGGATAATCATATGATTATCACAACACAACGTCTTAATTACTATTTGTATTTAAAAAAAATACTTAGCGGTCTGGACGGGACTCGAACCCGCGACCCCCTGCGTGACAGGCAGGTATTCTAACCAACTGAACTACCAAACCGTTGCGTTATT
>JGI20157J14317_10004394_pt1 | contig 10865 bp, 9 predicted proteins | sample COG_07_FD_14317 | JGI IMG/M metagenome (IMG submission 14317)
CGATAACTACATAACTCTGATGGATGAGGATGAAGGTCATGGAGATGACCATCACGATGAAGATCATGGCGATGAAGATCATGGTGATGAAAATGATCATGGTGATGACCATGATGATCATGNCAATCTGATTCATGCAAATTATATACANGAAGATGCAGAGTTTGATGGTTACGAAATAGAAATTGGAAGAACTATTGAATTAGGTTCAGGTAAATTGACTCTTTCCTATGGAAGNGATGTTATTAATGCTCAATTTACTGACGGACNTAATGTCCCTAGAATCAATCCATCAAGAAATATCTATTCGCTTTCATATNTACAAAATGATTTACTTTTCAAGTTAAATTTAAAAGATGTTGAAAAACAAAATAATTTTGGTGAAGGTGAGTCTGCAACAAGTGGATATCAAATGCTTGACACTAGACTTACTAAAACAATTGATCTGAAGGGAAGTTCTATTCTTAAGCTGTCTTTATTTGGTAACAATTTGCTTGATGAAGTTGCAAGAAACCATTCTTCCTTTGTCAAGAACGAAGTTCCATTGCCTGGAAAGAATTACGGAATGAAATTTAATTTAACTTTCTAATTAAATCAATTCTGTATATTATAGTTCCCCGAGTTCATTTATATAATGAATTTGGGGAAACTTTAGGGCAATAATGAAAACACAAATACTCTCTGATAAATTTGCAATGACACTATCTATGGTTTGTTTAGTGCACTGTTTATTTGCGCCATCACTTATTATTCTTACATATAGCTTTATGGCAATGTCTGTTGATAGTGAACTTGTTCATAAATTAATTTTACTAATTACAGTTCCTGTGAGTTTATTTGCTTTAAGTCTGGGTTACAAAAATCATAGCACTATGAATTTTATAGCCCTTGGCATAATTGGATTGCTTACTCTTGTTCTCGCTGTAATATTAGGTGAGGGTGTTTTAGGTGAAAATGGCGAGTTATTTTTAACAATGCTAGGCTCAACCCTTGTTATTATATCTCACTACAAAAACTATCAAATTTGCAAAAAGACTAATTGCGACTGTCACGAGTAATAAGATAGTTTTTAATTCACAATTCGATATTTAAAGAACATTTGCAATCCTGTAGAATCCATTTTTTATCTAAAATTTAATGGCAAAATTACATAAATCAATCAGACTATTTTTAGTATTGTTATCTTTTCCCATATTTAGCAATCCTAATATTGAAGAAGTTGTGGTAACAGGCTCTCATAACAAAAACCTAGAACAAGACTCCGATCCTCTTCAGATATTCACACAGAAAGATTATAAAAACTTTAATACTGCTAATATTGCAGAAATAAGTCAGCACATACCCTCCTCCTCAGGCTCTCATTTTCAGTCAAATAATCTTGATGGTTTTGACCAAGGCATGTCATCCTTTAATATGAGGGGACTGGGTCATTCGTCGACATTGATCTTAATAAATTCTAAAAGGCATACTTTTGCAGGTACGCCGTCATCAGATGGAAGTAGTTATATAGATTTAAATATCATTCCAGAGATTGCACTTAAGCAAATTGATATATTAAAAGAAGGGGCAACTTCTATATATGGCTCAGATGCAGTTGCAGGAGTGGTTAATATAAAAACTAAAAATGATTTTTCAGGATTCAAAACTCAAGCAAGTTATAAAAAAACCTCGAATTATAATCAAAGTGATTCTTCTGCTGGCATCTTGTTTGGGTCTTCAATTGATAAATTAAATTATGTAATTGGTATTAGCACGCTAAATAGGAAGCCTTTGTCTGCACTGGAGATAAATGGAATTGCGGAGCTCGCAGTGAGTGGCCTAGGAAGATCATTTAGAGTTGCAGAAAATGACATTGTTGATACTGGCTTATGGATGGGAGTCTATGAAGCTGGCCAGAAAATTCCAGACCCTGAATGTGAGTCTAATGGCGGAACTCTCCTGAATAACGAGACTTGCGGCTTTAATTATGGTGAAAGGTTTAATTTAGTAAACGATGAGAAACATAACAAAATTTATACGCATATTAATTACGACTTAAGTTTATTTAATTACGAAGCGACCTTAATGTATTCAAATATTGAAGTTAATGATAATCCTCAATCACCCTCTTACCCGGCACTGCCATTTCTTTCAAGAAAAATATTACCAGGACAAGGCGGAAGTCCATTTAATGTTCCAGTGACCTGGTATGGACGCCCTCTTGGGCCAGAATTTCCATCTCCAAAATCTCCAAAAGACATTAAGCAATATAATCTTAATCAAATGGTAACTGGTGAGATAAGTGGGAATACTGAATTAGAAATTTCATTCACATCAAGCAAACATTCTAATGAACATTACAGACCAGACATTATTGATTCAAGATTTATTGATGCGCTTGATGGGGTTATTCTAAATTCGGATACTGATGATGAATTTTTTTGGGATATATTCACTCCATCAAACAACTCTAGCGAACTAATAGATTATGTCACCGGTGCAGAACAATCTAACAAAGAATCTTATTTAAAAAGTTTAGAAGCAGTTATTAGAACCAGTGTCGCAGATTTTAGACTGGCTTATGGTATTCAAATAAATAAGGAAAATTTAAAAATTCATTATGATGAAATCAGTGAGGCAAGATTCGATGACAAAGGTCAAATATTAAAGACAGCAGATCTCTTTTTTTTAGGGGGTGGTATAAATGTTTCTAAAAGTAGAAGTAAATATGCTGCTTTTTTTGAAGCTGGAAGAAGTCTAGAAAAGTTAAGTGGGAAGCTCTCCGGAAGGTTTGAAAAATTTAACAGCGCTTCTTCTTTTGACCCCAAGTTGTCTTTTAAATATAAGCTGACTAACAATATTCATATTAGAGCTTCAAGAGGCTCTTCCTTTTCAATGCCTTCAATGGCGCAGATGTTTTCAAGTGAAATTAACCTTGGAAGTATTCGAGATATTGATGATAGTAGCCCTTTTGTCAGACAAGCTAAAATTGGTAATCCAAAATTAAAGCCAGCTTCTTCAATAAACAAAAATTTTGGATTGCTGTATAAAAGTACTGTTCAACAAATATCTTTTGATTACTGGAGCTTAGATTTCAAAGATAGGGTTACAGGTGAAAATGCTCAGGCTCTTCTAGATCAGGATCCATTTGGTGAGAGCATAACTAGAAATGAAAATGGCGATCTTATTGGTGTAACAACTTCCTATTTCAATGAAGAGAATACAAAAATTGCAGGATTCGATTTAAGTTATAAGATAGTTCTTTTTGATATACCTAAATATGGAATTCTCAGTGGAAGATTAGATGCTACTTCACTTAAAAAATTTCTTACGCCATCTGAAATCCAGAGCAATAAAATGATCAATAGAATCGGAAAATTTAATTATGATACCCACTTATACTCTCTNCCAAAAAATAGAATCAATGCATCTTTAAGTTTAAATATGAATGAGTATGACTATAGAATTNCTGCAAGATATATAGATGGTTATGATAATAATAGAGAGGTCACTGGACGCGGCTTAGCACTTGGCTANACAAATACTATTGAATCTTTTTTAGTTATTGATTTTTCAATAGGAAGCTATGTAAATTTTAAAGATGGGGTTATTAATTTTAAAATATCAGTATCAAATATACTTGATGAATCTGCTCCTCGTGTCTACGATGCTCCAGATTTTAGCTTTGATTCAAGAACTCATGATCCAAGAGGAAGAACTATTGGGCTGAGTTTTGAGTTTAAAAAGTAAAGAAATAATAAAACATTAAAGTTAATATAAGTCCCTTTTTATTCTATTTAAACTAAACTCTTCTTATGAACGAACTTGAAGCAACCATATCGCAAGTAATAGATGAAAATAATATTTCATCTGAATGGAATGAAGGATTGCTTAATGAGTTAAAGCATATAAACCTAGACTTAAATTCTAAAAGAAAAGATCTTACAGCAGCGCCTTTTATAACAATAGATGGGAAGATGCAAAAGATTTTGATGACGCGATCCATTGTATCTCTAACGAGTCATCCTTCATCTTAAGTGTTGCTATTGCTGATGTTGCAGAATTAGTAAAGCAAGGTACTGCTCTTGATGATGAAGCTATAAATAGAGGCACATCGATATACTTTCCTTCTAAAGTTATCCCAATGCTACCAGAAGAAATTTCCAATAATCTTTGCTCGTTGGTACCAAATGAAATAAGAAATGTTGTAGTTTGTGAAATAATTTTTTCTATCAAGGGAGAAATACAAAGTTATAATTTTTTTGAAGCAAGAATAAGATCGCACAAAAGAATGACATACGCCCAAGTTGATAAATTTTTAACTACTGGCTCTGGTCTAGATAGGAATATTAGTAGCTCTTTAAAGTCACTTCAAATTCTTACAAAAATATTATTAAAAATAAGGAATAAGAGAGGTGCGTTGGAAATTGAGGGTCAAGAACCTCTGTTAGACATTGATGCTGAGGGTAGAGTAAAAAAGATAGTATTACCAAAAAGACTTTTTTCTCATCAAATGGTAGAGGAAGCTATGCTAGCTGCTAATGTTTGTGCTGCTAACTTTATGAATAAAAATTATAATTTTGGTGTGTATAGGATCCATGAAGAACCTGATGAATTAAAACTAGAGAGCCTAAAGAATTTCTTTTCTTTGAAAGGCTTCGCAGGCTCTTTCTCTAAAGATCCTGCAAATCTAATCAAGCAATGTCTATTACATTCAAAAGATCAAAAGCTAAGTAAAGTTCTTCAAACAGTTGTGCTACAAAGCTTAAAACGGGCAGAATATTCAACTGAAGAACTTGGTCATTTTGGATTGCAATTAGAGAGATATTCTCATTTCACATCACCAATAAGAAGATACCCTGATCTAATGACCCATAGGATGATTAAAAATATTTTAAGCAATACTTCCAACGTAGTTAACAAGGATAATACAGAAGAGATATGCATTGAAATGTCTGAGCTAGAAAGAGTTGCTGAGAAATCATCAAGGCAAGTAACTCAACAAATGATATGTTTCTATTTGAAGAAATATGTTGGGGAGGAAGTTAGTGCAATTGTTACTGGAATTGCTGAATTTGGTTTATTTGCCGAAATTCAAGGATTTTATATTTCTGGATTGATACATGTTACTGATTTACCTAGTGACAGGTATTTTCTTGACAAAGATTCAAATATTTTAAAAGGGAAGAAAACTGGGAGATCTTATAGATTAGGTCAGAATATTCTAGTCACCATAGCGAATGTATCAGCGGAAGAAAGAAAAATAACGCTAGTTCCAAAATATAAAAAAAATAAATGAGCGATAAAGATAATAATGTAAGAATAGGATTCCATAGCATCGAAAGTATTGTTGAAAATACTCCCGAAATTATTAAGAAGGTTATTCTCCCAGCCAAAAGAGATGATTTTAGGTTAAAGAATCTTAAGGAACGTCTTAATGAAGCAGGGATATCTTTTGAAAGTTCATTCAAGTTAAAGCAAGAGCCTGAGGCATATATAAAAGAACAATCAGAGCAGAACTTTAAAGACTTAAAAAGCTTTATAAACAATTTTAAAGGCAGCCCTTGTTACTTATCTTAGATAATGTGATAGATCCAAGGAATCTTGGTGCATGCATAAGATCTGCTGCTGTAACTGGTGTGGATGCAGTAATAATAAACAAACATCACTGCGCTCCTTCAAATTCAATATCCCATAAAGTGGCCGCTGGTGGTTTCGAATTTTCAAATATATTCCATGTGACCAACTTGATAAATTGCTTTAAATATTTAAAGGAGGTTGGGATCAACATCAGTGGTCTAAGTGAACATGCTGATGAAAAATATACAGATAATAATTTTAAAGAGTCCTGCGCATTGGTTATGGGATCAGAAGAAGGTGGCATTAGAAAGAAAACACTTGAGAAGTGTGACAATATTATCAATCTATCTTCAAATAATCGATTTAAAAGTTTTAATGTTTCTGTTGCTACAGGAATTATTCTTTCTGAAGCGGTCAGGCAAAGAAATAAGGTTTAACTTGATATGATATTATTTTCTATTAGACTTCTAACATGTTAAAACAAAGAACACTTCGAAACGCCATCAAGGCAAAAGGTATTGGACTCCACACTGGAAAAGTTGTAAATATGGAGCTTATTCCATCTGGTCCTAATACCGGAATACACTTTATTAGATCTGATATAGATGAAAATATAAAAATACCAGCTCGTGTAGAAAACGTAGGAGACACTAGTCTTTCAACAGCTCTTATAAAAGATGACATCAAGGTTTCTACAATTGAGCATTTGCTATCAGCAATTGCAGGATTGGGAATAGATAACTGCATTATTAAAGTTGACGGGCCTGAGGTTCCTATAATGGATGGGAGCTCAAGTCCTTTTGTTTTTTTAATTCAATCAGCGGGACTACAAGAACAAGAATCATTAAAGAAATTTATAAAAGTAACTAAAGAGGTAACTGTAAGACGTGATGATGCATTTGCAACTATAAAACCATATGATGGTTTCAAGGTTTCTTTTAAGGTTGAATTTGACCATCCTGTTCATAAAAAACTTCCGTCAGAATCTATAATAGATTTCTCATCGACATCATTTGTTAAAGAAGTTTGTAGAGCTAGAACTTTTGGTTCAATGAATGATCTTGAGTTGCTTAAGTCTCAAAACCTCGCGCTTGGAGCAAGTGTTTCAAATGCTATAGCCTTTGGTGATGATGAGATTCTAAATGAAGAAGGGCTTAGATTTGAAGATGAAATAGTGAAGCATAAAATGTTGGATGCAATAGGAGATCTATATTTGCTGGGTCATAATCTTATAGGTCAATTCTCAGGCTTTAAATCTGGTCATGCGCTCAATAATGAATTGCTAAAAAAAATCATAGCCTCTGAAGATGCTTATGAAATTATAGAATTTGAAAATTTTGATAATGCCCCCATTTCTTATTCAAGACCTCCTTTTGGAGATGTGTGATTAATTGATTGGATATGTTTAAGCTATTAAAGAAAATATTTAAAACAAGCAATGATAGAACCATTCAACGAATGATGGTTTCTGTTAATGAGATTAATGATCTTGAGGATCAAATCCAAGAAAAACCTGAGTCTTATTTTAAAGAGCTCAAACATGAGCTTAATATTTTATATAAAGATAAGGATAAAAAATTAGACTCTATTCTTCCACTTGCGTTTGCTGCAACTCGAGAAGCAAGTAAAAGAACTCTTGGTCTAAGACATTTTGACTCGCAATTGCTAGGAGGCATGGCCTTATCTGAAGGAAATATAGCTGAGATGAAAACTGGTGAAGGTAAAACACTTGTAGCAACTCTTCCAGCTTTCTTAAATGCCTCTATTGGAAATAAGACTGTTTTAGTTACAGTCAATGATTATCTTGCAAAAAGGGATGCTGAGTGGATGAAGCCAGTATACGAATACTTAGGCCTGACTGTTGGAGTTGTCTATTCAAACCAAAATGCAGAAGAAAAAAAACAAGCGTATGATTCAGATATTATTTATGCCACCAATAATGAACTTGGATTTGATTACTTAAGAGACAATATGGCTCATAGAGTTGAAGATAGGGTTCAGTGCTCGCTAGATTTTGCAATTATTGATGAGGTTGATTCAATTCTGATAGATGAAGCCAGAACACCTCTTATTATTTCCGGTCCATCAGCTGAAAGCTCGGAAATGTATAAAAAAATTAAAGGGTTTATACCTAAACTAGTTAAGCAAGATAGAGAAGCTACTGAAGAAGAGCCTCTTCTGGAAGATGAAAGAGGGCATTTTATTATTGACGAAAAAAATAGGACTATTGACTTAACTGATGATGGTTATTTAGTTGTTGAAACGATGCTTGAGGAGGATGGAATAATTGGTCAAGGTGATGGGCTTTATTCTGTATCTAATTTAAAAATTATGAAGTTTGTTCAAGCTAGTCTTAAAGCGAGCTTTCTTTTTAAAAAAAATATTCACTATTTAGTAAGAAATAATGAAGTGTTGCTTATTGATGAGCATACCGGAAGAACAATGCCTGGAAGGAGAATTAGTGAAGGGGTTCATCAAGCTTTAGAGTGTAAAGAAAATGTAACAATCCAAAGAGAGTCTCAAACACTTGCATCGACCACATTTCAGAATTTCTTTAGATTATTTAAAACTCTCTCTGGTATGACTGGAACTGCTGATACGGAAGCTCCTGAATTTAGAGAAATTTACAATCTCAATGTTGTGATAATTCCTACAAATGTTCCAATGGCTAGGAATGATATGAATGATCTAGTGTTTCAAAATAGAAATGCTAAATTTAAGGCTCTTGTAAAAGAAATTATTGAGATCAGAGAGAAGGATGCCCCTGTATTGGTTGGAACTGCATCCGTAGAATCATCTGAGGAAGTTTCTGATTATTTAACAAAAGCAAAAATTCCTCATCAAGTCTTAAATGCAAAACATCACGAAAAAGAAGCTGAAATAATAGCTAATGCTGGACGGCCTGGTGTTGTAACGATTGCAACCAATATGGCTGGAAGGGGAACTGATATAGTCTTGGGTGGTAAAAAAGACGATCAAGATCTTGTTGGATGGGAAAAAAACAATAAAACTGTTTTAGATGCTGGAGGTCTGCACATTCTTGGAACTGAAAGGCATGAATCTAGAAGAATAGATAATCAGCTTAGGGGAAGATCTGGAAGACAGGGTGATCCAGGGTACTCAAGGTTTTTTCTATCTATGAATGATGACCTATTAAGGTTATTCATAACAGATTCAAGAAAGAATTTGTTTGAAAAGTTAGGTATGGGAGATGAGCCAATAGAGCATGGCATGCTATCAAGAAGTATTGAAAATTCACAGACAAGAATTGAAGCTAGAAACTTTGATGCTCGAAAAAACTTACTAGAATATGATGATGTTTCAAATGAACAAAGAAAGGCCACTTACTCATTAAGAGACCAGCTCCTTGAAGAAGAATCAATAAATGAAACTATTCAAATTCTTATTGAAGAGCAGTTTAGGTCAATAGCATATCGATATGTCCCGCTAGAATCAATTGAATCTCAGTGGAAGTTAGAAGAATTGGATCTCTATCTTAAAGATACATTTGACTTAGAAACAGGGATACATATTAAAGCGACAGAGAATAAAAAATTACTACCCTCTTCTATAGCAGAAGATATAATAAACTTCGCTAAAAACCATTACAAAAATAAGTATGAGCTGCTTGGCAATAATCTTAAAGATCTAGAAAGACAAATCATGCTACAGGTTCTTGATGTGCACTGGAAAGAACACTTAGCGGAAATAGATCACCTGAGAGGAAGTGTAGGCCTAAGGGCGTATGCTCAAAAAAATCCAAAAAATGAATTTAAAAAAGAAGCATATAATATGTTTGAAAGTATGCTCGATGAAATAGATTTTGAAACAATAAAAGTATTATTTTCTTTAAAAATCTCTTCAGAGGAAGATTTGAAAAGAGCTGAAAGAAAAAATACAACAAATGACCCTGATATTAGTTTAAATAAGCAAGAGATTTCTCAGAATTTTGAAGATAACAATAGACGTGGAGCCTCAAACACTGCTTCGGCAATAAAAAGAGACGAGCCAAAAATTGGAAGGAATGAATTAGTAAAAATCACAAATGGTAAAGAAACAAAAGAGATGAAATATAAAAAAGCTCAAGCTTTAATTGAAAAAAGTGAGTGGAAAATTATTTAAATTTACAAACTAATCTTCATAAAAATCTTCTGAGTTTACGGGTCTTGAGATTATATTTTCTTCATTTGCCCAACTACCAAAATCAATCAGCTTACATACTTCAGAGCAAAAAGGCCTATACTCATTATCTTTAGTCATATTTGTAACTTTTTCACATCGGGGGCATTTATTCATATTAATTCCTAGAGAAGGTTTAGGTAAAATTTATGTAAATTGTTAACTTCATTTTTTAGGTGCTCTAAGTCTGAATTATTTTCAATTACATCATCCGAAATACTAAGTCTCTCACTCCTTGTTGCTTGATTCAATAAAATATTTTTTATATTTTTTATATTTACAGAATCTCTAGTGCTAGCTCTTTCTATTTGAAGAGACTCTTCACAGTCAATTAGAAGTATTCGATCATAATTATTCTGAGAGCTAGTCTCAAATATTAATGGGACTTCTATTATTTGATATGGGGACAATGAGGAAGTAATTAATTTCGAGATTGTATCCCTTACTATTGGGTGAATAATGTGTTCTAAAGATTTTTTTAGATCAGGTTCAACAAAGATTTTTTTTCTTAATAGGGCCTTGTTAACATTGCCATCTTTATCAAGAAAGCTAGTACCAAATACCTTAAGAAATTTAAGATATCCAGCTGACTCTTTTTCTAAAACATTATTGGCAATTTTGTCAGCTTCAATAACATCAATTCCAATAATTTTAAAAAAATTTGCTGCTGCTGATTTTCCGGAACCAATGCCGCCTGTTAATCCAATTATCATATAAACATTATCACAGAAAAAGACATAAAAAAAAGGCCCTCATGAATGAGAGCCTTTCTAAGTTAAAAAGCCTGACGATTTCCTACTCTCACACAGGGAGACCCTGCACTACCATTGGCGTTAACTCGTTTCACTTCTGAGTTCGAGATGGGATCAGGTGGTGCCAAGTTGCTATTGTCATCAGGCAAACTGGTATGAATTTTCTTAATTTTTTTGATTTCACTACAATGTTACTCAAATCATAAACCTTACTTAAGGTTACATGATCAAGCCTCACGAGTTATTAGTACAAGTTAGCTCAACACTTCGCAGTGCTTACACATCTTGCCTATCAACGTCATAGTCTATGACGACTCTTTAGGAGACATAAAGTCTCTGGGAGATTTAATCTTGGGAGAGGCTTCCCGCTTATAT
>JGI20157J14317_10004399_pt1 | contig 10858 bp, 10 predicted proteins | sample COG_07_FD_14317 | JGI IMG/M metagenome (IMG submission 14317)
CAAAATTGGTTATTTTTTGCAGGTTTTGGTGGATCATTTTTTGCCTTTATTAACACCAACTTAGAAGATGGAGCAATGGTCTATACATTTATACACTACTTTATTGCACATGGATTGATACTCATTGTTGTTGCAGCCCTAATAATTGATGGCTACAGACCTTCATGGAAAGATTACTTTAGTACTGTAAAATGGACAACGTTTTTGGTAATAATAATGATAATAATAAACATCTTATTAGGTAGTAATTATATGTTTACTCAAAGTAAACCCCCAGGCGTTACATTTACAAAGCTAATGCCAGAATGGCCGTATTATTTTTTAATAATGCTTCTTATAGGGTTAATTTCTTATACACTCATGATGCTCGTTAAATTTATACCAAAAAAAAATTAATAAAAATGGAAAAGACCGTTTCAGAGGCTATAAAATATAGAAGATCTATACGCATATTTAAAGAAATCAATTTAGATACAGAAAAAGTTAAAGATTGTATTATTAATGCCAGCTTAGCACCTAATAGTAGTAATTTACAATTATGGGAATTTGTTCATATTTCTGATAAAGATTTAATTAAAAAACTTAGCCCAGCATGTATGAATCAAAATGCTGCAAAAACAGCTAATCAATTAGTAGTATTTGTCACCAGAAAGGATTTATGGAAATCAAGAGCAAAATCTAATGTTGATTTTTTAAATAATTCCTTTAAAGAAAATCCTAGAAAAAACACAGAAAAAAGAAAGAAATCGGTATTATTTTATTACAATAAATTAATACCAACTATTTACACTAGTTTTTTTGGTGTATTGGGATATATTAGATATTTTATTTTTCAAATTATTGGACTTTTTAGACCGATTTACAGGCAAACAAAATTAAGTGACAATAGAATTGTAGCTCATAAAAGTATCGCGCTTGCTGCACAAAATTTCATGATTAGTATGGCTGCAATTAATTATGATACCTGTCCAATGGAAGGAACCGACACTTTAAGAATAAAAAAAATATTAAATCTTCCATCAAAATCAGAAATAAATATGGTTATTGGCTGTGGAATAAGAGATGAAAAAGGTCTTTACAATAAACAATTTAGGGTTCCTTTTGAAAAAGTTTATTCCCATTACTAAAGCTAAATATTTATTTTTTGTTAAATTTAAGTACTAACTATTAAATAAATAAAATGAAAAAATTATTATTACTTCTGTTTGTTGGCTTTACAATGAGTTGTTCAAACAATGATGTTGTAGTTACTTTTGACGATGAAAATTCAAATGCAATTAGAACACATTTTCAAAATTACTTAAACAATGATATGGATGGTCTAAAAGAGCTTTGGTCACCAGATATTAAAGTTTATTTAAACTCTAAACAAGCAATTAGTCTTGACGAATTTGTTGGTTTATTGGAAGCTCAACACGCTGGTTTTGACCCTATACTTATGACTTTTGGTGAAGAAGGCGGAGAAGATCTTGGAGTTTGGGTTCAAACCATAACCTATCCAGCGATAGGGGAATATCCTAGTTCAACATTAACTCAATCCTGGTTTGATTGGAATGCTACAGGAAAAGTAAGTGGCAAAACAATTGTTCTTCCCGCACACATAGGCTTTAAATGGGGAGAGGATGGAAAAATAATTGAAGAATATCACAATTATGATACACAAGAAATGATGGCAGAATTAGCTCTTAGTCAAGAAATGGAATAAAATCATAATTCAATTACTACAAACAAAAAAAGCATTCTAAAATTAGAATGCTTTTTTTATTACATATTATATATTTGTTATTCTATAGTTTCTTTTGCTGGAATATCTTGAGCATATACATAAAACAAATCTACCTTACCATCACTAATTTTTGCATCAATCATGTGATTTTGTTCAACTACCTTTCCATCAACTTTTATTGACACTCTATGGCCTGCAATAATCCAATCTGCTCCACCTGGAACTCCTTTGTAAGGCATAGCCCAGTACATATTCCATTTAGGCTCTTCAGCTTCAAACCATGCTGACAAAGCTTCTTTATGAGCTAATTTACCTGATATTCTAGTACCAGTAGGGTCTACAATTAGTAAAGAATCGGATTCCATCGCCAATATAGTTCCAAGATCTCTATTATTATGAGCATCGATATATTTCTTCCATACATCAGTTATATCATCACTTCCAACTACAAATTTCTCACCTGGTTGTGGTAAGAAAAAACCAGCGCCTTGTGAAGCTTCGGTATTTACTTCTACAGGGGCATTACATGCTGTAATTATCACAGCTAAAATTAAAATTATTTTTTTCATGTTTATTTATTTATTAATATTCAACTGCTTGTCCAGCTAATCCAATTGACCAATGAAGTTGGATCATACTCCACTTTCCATCAACCTTTCTAGCTACACCACTATTTCTAACGGCATTTATTGATCCTTGCTCACCTCCTGCTGTAAATGAAAAATCAACAACACTAGTGAATGCTGCCATATCCCCATGTGAACTAACAACAACATTTAAATTTGACACATCAAATTTAGCGTCTTTAATTACATCTAATTGCGCTTTTATAGCTGGTTCCATTGTATCCCATCCTGTCCAAAACTCAGAAGCATCAGTTCCGATTACAACTGCATTCGAATCAAAAGTATTTTTTGCAAGTTCTATATCACCTGTAATATAAAAGTTAAATTGACTTGAGATAAAGTCAGTTGCTTCAGCCTTTACAACATCTAGATCGACATTATTAGAATTTTGGTTACTGTTACAACTAGTAAAAACAACTAAAATTATTAAATAAAAAAATGATTTGTTTAATAAGTATTTCATAATATTATTGGTATTTAAATTAAGTTGCAAATTAACTAAAATTAGAGTTTTTAACAATTTCTTATGAAAAAATTATTCTATAATGTAGAAATTTGAAAAATATACCCCCTAATTATGAAATATTACTTTATATCATTTTTTTTATTTTTCAGCTATTTAAATGTTCAATCCCAAAACGTTCTAGATTATTCCAATACCATTGAATTAGATAAATTGAAAGAGAAATTATACACCTATTCCTCTGATGAATTTGAAGGTAGGGAAGCTGGAAAAAAAGGACAAACAATTGCTGTTGAGTATTTAAAAGAACATTACATTAAAAATAATATTAATTCATTAATTAATGATACTTACTTCCAAACAGTTCCTCTTAAATCAATTAAAGAGCCCAAAGTCAGTATAACAATAAACAACAAAGAGTTTGTAAAATATGATGATTATGTAATTCTGTCAGCTGGAGAAGATGATTTTGATGTAAAATCTAAACAAGTAATTTATGTAGGATATGGAATTAATGATTCACTATACAATGACTATGAAAACATCGATGTGAAAAACAAAATAGTAATTGCAACTAAAGGAGAGCCAAAAAATGAAGAAGGAAATTACAGTTTAACCAAAACTACTGAAAAAAGCAAATGGTCTAAAGGAGGGTCGTTTACACTAAAAAAACAACAAGCAATTGATTTAGGTGCTGTAGCATTTTTATACATAAATGAAGACATGTTAAAAAGATATGGGGATTCGTATAAAAGGCGCGGACATGAGGAAAATGAAAGACTTGAGTTAGATGTGAATACAGAAACTGAAGAAAGTAAAGATATTCCTAGTTTTGTCATAGGTGAAACAATTTCAAATGAAATAACAATAAATAAAAAGAAAAGTCTTCTAATTCAAGCCAAAAAATTAAAACAAAAATTAAAATTAATTACAACATTAAAGAGAAAAAAATCAAATCTCAAAATGTTGCAGCCATAATTAAAGGAAGTGAATTTCCTGAAGAATACATAATAATTACAGCGCATCTAGATCATGTTGGCATGAGTGATGGTGTAGTATATAATGGAGCTGATGATGACGGTTCAGGAACAGTTGCAATAATGCAAATTTCTGAGGCATTTCAAAAGGCTGTAAATGATGGGTATGGTCCAAGAAGATCCATTATATTTTTACACATGACTGCTGAAGAGAAAGGATTGTTAGGGTCTAAATATTATACAAATTACGACCCCATTGTTCCACTAAAAAATACGGTTACAAACCTTAATATTGATATGATTGGGAGAATCGATCCTAATAGAGAGGAAAAAAATAGAAATTATATTTACCTAATTGGTTCTGACATAATATCACAAGATTTACATGATGTTTCAGAAGAAATTGCAAAAAATTATTCCAATTTAGTTTTAGATTACAGATACAATGACCCTACTAGAAAAGTCTTTGAATCAGGTAGATACATTGAAAATAGATACTACTACAGATCTGATCATTACAATTTTGCAGAAAAAAATATTCCTATAATTTTTTATTTTTCAGGAACTCATGAAGATTATCATAAACCAACCGATACAGTCGATAAAATTGAATTTGATTTACTCCAACAAAGAACTAAGTTAATATTTCATACCGCCTGGGAATTAGCTAATCGAGATGAAAGAATTCGAAACAAATAATAAAATAAAAAAAGCCTTTCTTGTGAAAGGCTTTTTTTTTGGGTGGAAGACCGGATTCGAACCGGCGACCCTTGGTACCACAAACCAATGCTCTAACCAACTGAGCTACAACCACCATTTGTAACGGATGCAAATGTAAATCTTTTGTTATATGTTACAAAGATTTTTAAAAACTATTTTAAATCAAAAATTGAATTTACTAGTGGACACCTTTCAACTGTAAAACCCTCTGCGTAATTCACTCCACAAAGACGGCCCAAATCTCTAGCTCTATACTCAACACTATCTATAAAATTTTTGGTAGAAATTGGAGTGTTTTTCATATTTATACCTTCTTTAAAGAATTGAGATTCATAAGCCATTACAGCTTTTAATTTAATTGGCATAAAATCAGAAATATCAACACATACATCTGGCGATATATTTTTCCATTGTAAATAGTGGTAAATAAATTTAGGCCTCCATTCTTCTTGAAAAACATTTGATCCATCTAATTTTGTATTAATTTTGGTAAGTCCACTTAAAAAACATGATGAACTAACTAATTGACTTGCTTTTGGATGATCAATATGTCTATCATCAACAGCATTACAAAAGACCACATCAGGTCTATATTTTCTAATTATTTTTATTATTTCAATTTGATGATGTTTATCATTGATAAAAAAACCATCAGAAAAAGATAAATTTTCTCTTACTTTAATATTTAAAATTTTTGCTGCAGCTGCAGATTCTTTATCTCGAATTTCAGCGCTACCTCTTGTTCCTAGTTCACCTCTTGTTAAATCTAAAATACCTACAGATTTTCCTTGGTGGATTTCTTTAGCTAAAGTTCCTGCACATCCTAATTCGACATCATCTGGATGGGCTCCTATTGCAAGTATATCTAATTTCATATTAATTATTTAATTGAAAGTTTAATTGCATGTTCAATATCCATTATTATATCTTTTTTGTTCTCTATTCCAACAGAAAATCTAATTAACTCATTTGTTATTCCTTGACTAAGTCTCTCTTTTTCAGTTAAAAGGTAATGAGATGTTTCAGCAGGACTNAGCATAGTACTTTCAACTCCTGCAAGACTCATGGAGGGTTTGATTAAATTTAAGGAAGTTAGAAATAGTGAAGGATCAATTTTATCAATAAATTCAAAAGAAATCATTGCNCCAAATCCTTTCATTTGTTTTTTTGCTAGATTGTGATTAGGATGGTTTTTAAGTCCAGGATAATAAACTTTTTTCACAAAACGAGACTCTGACAAATATTTAGCTAATCTTTTTGCATTTTTTTGTTGAGCCTTAACCCTTATTGAGAGAGTTTTCATACTTCTTTCTAAAAGCCATACGGAGTAATCACTGAGATTACCTCCTAAATTTTTTGCTAAGTTCCATATCTTGTCAATATGAGCTTGTGAAGCAGCTACTGCTCCAGCACTGATATCACTATGTCCTCCAAAATATTTTGTAGCACTATGAAGGACAACATCAACACCAAATAAAATAGGTTTTTGAATTATTGGAGTAGCAAAAGTATTATCAATAATTGTTGTTATATTTTTTGATTTTGCAAATTGTGCGATTTTTTCGATATCGACAATTTTTAAAAGTGGGTTAGATGGAGTCTCTATATATATAACTTTAGTATTTTTTTTAATTGCAGATTTAAAAAATTTTAAATCAATATCATCAGTAAAAGTATAGTCTATATTATATCTTTTAAACTGGGCTTCAACTAAATTTCTAGTTCCACCGTAAATATCTTTTTGTAATAAAATATGGTCTCCTGATGATAAAAAAGCCAAAAGTGTTGTACTAATTGCAGCCATTCCTGATCCAAAAATCATGGCAGATTCAGAGCATTCTAATGCAGATATTTTTTTACACAATGCTTCTTGATTTGGAGTGTTAAAATACCTGGGATACCTACTAATATCTTTATTTATATACTCATAGGAAGTTGATACAAAAATTGGGGANACAGACCCGCCAAATTGCTTATCAACTACTTCTCCTTCATGAGTACATATAGTATTTTCACCCTTATTATTATTTTTCATTACTATATTAATTGATTTAAAATTACAATTAATTTTTTAAATACTTTTTATGTTTAGGATAAGCTAAAACTCCCATAATTATAACAATTAACAATGCTATTGCTGAATACAGGAAACTTATTTGTTGGTCATCTTTAGCATAGGAATGAAGACCAGCAAGGTAAAAGTTAACTCCAAAATAAGTCATTAATATACTAGCAAAGGATAATATTGATGCTATACTGTATACAAATCTACTTTTTAAACCAGGAATTAAACGCATATGTAATACAAAAGCGTAAACCATAATACTTATTAAAGCCCAAGTTTCTTTAGGGTCCCAACCCCAATATCTTCCCCAACTTTCATTTGCCCACATACCACCAAGAAAATTACCAATAGTTAACATAACAAGACCTACAGTTAAAGACATCTCATTAATTAATGTAAGCTCTTTAATATTAAGTTTCATTATAGATTTGTTAGATGAGTTGGTTAGTATCATTAAAAATAAAGAAACAAACCCGAGAATCATACTCAAGGCAAATGGACCATAGCTACCCACTATAACTGCGACATGTATCATCAACCAATAACTATCTAAAACAGGTTGCAAATTTGCAATAGCAGGGTCCATCCAGCTCCAATGAGCTATCATAAGTATCATTGAAACGATAAAAGTTGTTGACGCTAAAGTTAAATCACTTTTTCTTCCAAAAGCAAGACCAAAAAACATAGTAGCCCAAGCTACATAAATCATCGATTCATATGCGTCACTCCAAGGTGCATGTCCTGAGATGTACCATCTCCATATTAATCCAAAAGTGTGTATTATAAATAAAAATATAATTACAAACTTTAAAGTCTTAATAGATAAATTAATGATATTATTGTTTTTAAATATCTGTGTTATTAAGATAATAAACAGAAATGTTCCAGCATATAAATACCAACTAAATAACTTTTTAAAAATGTCATATTTATTATAAAGGACTTCCGCTTCAATCTTTTCAGTACTCAGCATAACATCACCTCCGAATTTATATTGAGCACTTAAAATTCCTTGTAAAATATTATTACTTTGACTAAATTCATTCATAATTTTATCTTCATTTAGCATATATAAATATGTTTTGAAGCCTGTATTAATAAAATTTGAGTAAAGAGAATCTTTTACTAAACTTGAATCTTCTATATTTTCTTTTGGAGAAATCCATTTATCATTTTCATCATCTGGTATTGGGAAAAATTTTAATGATTTACCTTCGATCATGTTGTATAAAAGATTAACCCTTTGGTCAGTCTCTTTAAATTCTTTTTGATAACCNGTAGGAACTTGTGCTTTATANGCATCTTCTAAATAAGGAGCTAACTTATATTCACCTCTTTCAGTAAAAAAATCAACTAAAGGGACATATTTTTGAGTATTATTAACACCAATTATACTTCTAATTGAATCTCCTTTTTTCATCTTAAGGTAGATTACNGGGACATTGTACCAAAGAAGTGGGCTTTCTTGAATGGAGAGAAAAACTTGATTAGCATCAAATTCTCCATAGTTATCTTTTTTACTTAATTTTCTCAAAAATTCAGATGCAAAAGTATTTACTGGCATCATTCTACCAGAGAGATCTTGAATTACAATATTACCAAATTTTGCAGCCTCACTCTTTGGAACAATATTTTTACTTAATATAGAATCAATAATTTCTACATCTGTTTTGTCATGAAGGTGGGTGTCATTTGATTGTGAGAAAAGATTCACAGAGGATAAAAAAAGTAAAACTAATGCTAGCTTTTGTTTTTGTTTTTTGATTTTTGAAATTTGATTGCGCAAGAAATCAAATCTTGTAAATCTAGCAAACATAATAGCCATTAATCCAATATATAATAAAATATAGCCTAGGTAAGTTACAAATGTCCCTAAAGCGTCTTTATTTACTGAAAGTATAGTTCCTTTTTCGTCAGGATCAAAAGATGCCTGAAAAAAACGATAACCTTGATGGTTTAGAATATTGTTCATAAAAATTCTAAAGTCAAATGGTTTATCATCAATAACAGTGACTTCACTAGCAAAAGAAGAGTAACTCGTATCGCTACCAGGGTATTTATCAGCGATAAAATCATTTAATTTTACACTAAATGGTAAATCATAAACTTTTGCTCCATATCTGATATTAAAATTAAGTCCATCGACAACAAATTCCTCAAAAGGACTGTTGATTCCCTTTCCTCCTAAAACCTTAATAATTTTTTCTTCACCATCAGTTGATATTTTTAAAGCAATTCCATCTTCGTCACTCTTTAAAATTTCTGGTTTTTGAACTATATCAAACACACCTTTGACTACATTCTTTGGAAAAACTATAGCTTGATTACCAATTAAATATCTAGATCGTAAATTTAAAACTTGTTTTTTGTCTTTTTCTAGTATTCCGTTTGTACCAGATGCCATGATCATATACTCACCCTCAAAAGGAGATTCAATAAATAATTCGGCATTGTCTGTGTAAGTAATATTGACAGCTCCTTTGGTAGGTTTGTTTAAAGCATAAAGAACATTGTGTAAACTTTGAACCTCACCCATTTTCAAAAAATGATTATGAGGTACGCCATCACCGGCTTCAACNATTTTTAAATATTCTTCCCCGTTTACATCGGGAATAATATCTTTTTCTGCTCCTTGTATAAAATCAACTAATTCAATGTTAATTTTTTTATCTCCGTAAGTGGTATTATAATTAAATTTATTCTTTAGCCTTGGTGAAAAATCAACAGGCACTTCAATAGCACGTCTTTGATAAATTCCATCAATAGCATAATCTCCATCTATGTACATTTTTATGTACGTTTTTTCACTTATAAAAGAGTTTTCAGTTTCCCCTTCCCTAATACTCATTACACCTTCGTAGCCATAGTATCTTGTAATAAAAGCACCCAGAATAATAAAAATCCAAGAAAAATGAAGTAGTAAGACTGGCCATTTTTTTAAGCTAAAAAGATTATATTTAAAAATGTTTCCTGTAAAATTTATAATAAAAAACAACATAATTAACTCGAACCAAAGAGCATTAAAAATCAATGTTCTTGAATAAGGAGTTGGTGAGGTGTCTTGACCTGCATCTAAAAAAGTCCCAACAGCCATTGCTACAGCAAAAACAATAAAGAGAATACCTGTCAGTCGGGTCGAAAACAATAAATTAAAAATCTTTTTTATCATTCTAATATTTATAAATAGAGTCTGCAAATTTACAAAGAAATGTTCTCTTTTAATTTATATAAATAGTAAATATTTGTTAAATAATTAAAGTTTTTTTAGTCCTATTAGTTCCTTAATTTAGCTTTATGATTAAAGTTGTCATTTTAGGTTCTGGTAATGTTGGTACACATTTATTTAAAGCTTTTAAAAATAATTCTAAGTTTGAAATCAAACAATGGTATAGTAGAAATTTAAAAGACATATCTCAATATTCGAATTTTGTTAAAATCACTGATCAATTAGATCAATTAGAGTTTGCTGATATGTACGTTCTGGCTGTAAATGATGATTCAATTCATGATTTATCTACTCAACTGTCATTCACAAATAGGTTTGTTTGCCATACATCAGGAAGTAAACCAATAGATGTAATAGATCTGAAAAATAGATCTGGAGTTTTTTATCCTCTTCAAACTTTTTCAAAAGAAAGTGAAATTGATTTTTCGAAAATCCCTATTTGTATTGAGTCTAGTAATGCTGAAGACATGATTACATTAAAAAATGTATCCAAAGCTTTGGGTTGCTCATATCACGAAATAGACTCTAATCAAAGAGAAAAATTACACTTAGCTGCAGTTTTTGTAAATAATTTTACAAATCATATGTATACTATAGCCAAAGAAATAACTGATAAATCAAAGATTGATTTTAATATTTTAAAACCATTAATTAGTGAAACAGTAAATAAAATTTATACATTAGATCCTAAAGTAGCTCAAACTGGTCCTGCAATTAGAGGTGATAATAAAACTATAAATAAACATCTACTTGTTTTGAAAAGCAAAAAACATAAGGAACTCTACGAACTTATAACCTACTTAATTAACAATTTAGAACATGAAGAATTATAAAGAAATATTATCTCAAATTGAAACTTTCATTTTTGATGTTGATGGTGTATTAACTGATGGATCTTTGACAATCACCACCAATGGTGAGATGTTAAGAACAATGAATGTTAAAGATGGGTTTGCATTAAAAGCGGCTTTAGATGCTGGATACAACGTTGCTATTATTTCTGGAGGTACAAACGAAGGAGTCAGAGACAGACTTAAAGCATTAGGTATTGAGTT
>JGI20157J14317_10004400_pt1 | contig 10855 bp, 9 predicted proteins | sample COG_07_FD_14317 | JGI IMG/M metagenome (IMG submission 14317)
TTACTGGTTTTAAAGCTATATAACTTATACAAAACACCCAATTTATTTGCGAATCGCTTGAAATCATCAATGTAAGGAACTATTTGCGTTGCTGTTTTGGTATCAAAACCCTTTAAACTACTAATTTTACTTATCTTCACATCATCCGAGCTTTTACTACTAAGCACAAATGGATAATGGATAAGCAGCTCCTTTAATCGTTTTTCACCAATTCCTCTCCCAAAACACGGGCTAGCACCCATCATTACATAGAGTTCTACCTTCTCCAATCGTTCTTTAATACTATCTACGATCTTTTTCGCAGATGTAGTCCCCATTCCAGGAAGTTGTTTGATATTGTCTATCTCCATTTTCACAAACTTTTCAATTGTATTATATCCAGCTTCGTATAGTTTCTCCACATTTTTATATCCCATACCAACTACTTCTAACTTTTTAAAGAATTCCTCAATACGCTTAATCTTTACAATATCATTTTCCTTGATATCTTCATCACTTAGTTTTATATCGACATTTCCTTTCGTCCAAACATAGTTGTAATTAGTAGGAAATTTAGGCGTGGTTTTATGTATCATTTTATGAACTTTGGGAATCACATCACCACTTCGTATCAATTGAACCACCGCACCAACTCCAATACCGTTTTTCTTAACAAAGTCCGCATTATGACAAGTTGCGTATTCAATCGTCGCACCACCAATAACAACAGGCATAATTTTAACACGCGGTTTTAAATATCCATCTTTACTGGGAGCCCATAATACATCTACTACACGGGCTTCGACCATTTGATCTGATAATACCATTTTAAAAGCAAAAGCATGATCTGGATTTTTAGATTGGCGCTTAAATATGCCGTCTTGCGAAACAATAATACCATCAATTTCATATTCATAATTTTCTCTCCAATCCATTAAATACTCCGACATAACTTCTTTATTGATTGTATCCATTAATTCATACTTTACAGTATTGTGTTTACCCCATTTATCCTCTAAAAATCGCATTTGTTCTGAACCTTTCATAACAGGATGAATTACTTCATACGCAATAAAGGTTAAATCGCCTACCATCTTTTTCAAGTCATCGGTTAGCTTTTTACTATTGGCAAGACCCGATACAAAATTTCTTGGGTTGGAAAACTGTTCCGCATATTTATCTTGAAACCGCTTTTTTTTAATAATTAATTCACCACGAATCGTGACATCTGGTATAACAGGCAAATTTAAATATGGTAACAAGTATGTAATATCTTGTCCCTTTTTACCATTGCCTCGCGTATATAGTTGTGGTGAATCTTTATATTTGTCTTCGGAATAATACAACACCGATATACCATCCATCTTAGCACTTACAATATAAGGTCCAGTATGCTTTTTCAACTTGTTGTTTATTTGCTTTTCACTTTTGATTTTATCCATCGACCACATTTCATAAGGTAAGGCAACTTTTTTTTTATCGACGGCAACATCACATGCTTTATGTCCTTTTTGTATCGCCTTATTATTAGGATACAACTCTTCCACATATTCCTTTAATAAATCATATTGACTGTCGGTCATAAGTGGCTTATCATTGCTGTAATATTGTTTATCAGCCAATACAATCATACTAGCCAATTCCTTTTCCGACAAAGTTTTTAAATGGTTTAACCCATTTTCCTTAAACAGGGCGATCAATTCCCGAGTTTTAACACTGCCTTTTTTTTTACCATCACCTGTGCTTTTTTTTACGGTTTGTTTGCGTACACTTGGTTTTTGTTGAGATTTACCTCGTGATTGCTTTTTTAAGGTTTTTTTAACAGAACTTTTAACAACACCAGCATCTTTCTTTATTACCATTGAATTCGCGCCCTTCCTGTTTTCTGGTGCTACATATTCCAATCCTAAAAAGTCAAACACATCTTTTTCCGTTTTAAACAATTGTGTCAACTTCTCTCCCTTTTTCTTGTTTTCCATTTTATATAATCCATGCTCGTTTAAACTATATCCTTTTGTAAGAGCATGTGATCTCATAGCGGTATTAAATTCTTTGCTTCCTGTGAAATACAATATTGCGAATGCGTTTTCGCTTCTAGGAGTAAACATGAAATCAACACGCCTGGCTGGATGCTTACCTAATTTTGCCACGCCAAGACTTTTGATATTACCTCTTGAAAGCACTTCGATTAACAAATTGCGTTCAATCATTAAATCCAGAAAGTCATTAAACACTTTGTTATCATCATTTTCATTGCAGATAATGATGTCAATATCGCCGGATTCCAGTTTTCCTCTTCTATAAGAACCAACAATATCTAAAGTGCTGTTTGCAGAGGTGGGGTTTGCTGCCTTTACCTTTTCAAATAAGACAGTCATATGCTTTAAATACTTATCGATTTCTGCTCTGGGAATGCGCTTTAAAATATCTTCATAATACCGTAATCCCTTTTTCTGAACATCATTTAACAAATCGTCTTGCTTGCTTCTTAATTCTTTAATCGTTTTAACCTGGTGTGTTTCCACTAATTCTTTCGCTTTTTTTGGCCCAATACCATATACATTTGAAAACACGATTTCTGGATCATTTAAAGCATCGTCCAAGACTTTAACACTTTTTGTTTCCACATATTCTTTTAATTTACCAATAGTGGACTTACCAACATTAGGTATACCTTGTAATTGATCTACAGATGTAATATCGGTTTTGTGTAAAATCAGCGAATCTCTGGCTTTTTCATATGCTCGTGCTTTCATAAAGTTTCCCTTAGTTTGATAATATCCCCTAAGTTTATCTAACACTTCAATAAATTGTTGGTTGAATGCCATCTTATTTAATTGTATTTTAACTAAACAAAATGGGTTTAAATTATAATTAATAACAGTACACAATAAAACAATCAATTTATTATTTATTATATTCCATATGCTTTATGATATAGTTGTTTAATTTCATTGAATGTTTTATTGTTACTATTGGACACCGGTTTACTACCCCCTATTTTAAATGATTCAGATGCCGAATACGAATATGATTCTGAAGCCAAAGTATCATTTGACATTGTCGTCGGTGCTATATTTTTTAAAAACTCCAATATTTTATTAGTATTATTAACATTGGCACTCATTTATATTAATAGAATATTAATAAAATATTATTAATATTTTATTAATATTGAAATGTTATTAAAACTTTAATGTTATTAAAATTTTAATATTATTATTATTTATATATACAATATAATGAGTAAAGAATATGTAGTTCAAACAGGAAAAATTATGAAAACAATAGACGGAAATGTAGTTTTAAATAAACAATATGCTTTTGATTATGATGGAGAAAATGCAAATATTGTTATGAAAAACAATAAAGATATGCATCAATATAAACTTTCCAATAAAAACATAGATGATTTATTTACTAGAATAATGAAAAACAAAAATATGCCGTTAAAAGATAGGTTAAAACAAATGATAGAACAAGAAAACAAAAAAAACAAAAAAACAAGAAAAGCAAAACAAGCGATAAAAAATACAAAAAGGAAGGGCAAAGCAAAAAATAAAAAAACAAAAAAAAGCAAATCAAAGGCGCCATCAAAAACAAAGAAAAAAATATAAAAAGTAAAAGATTATAGTAAAATAATATGATATATATATATAATAATGAATTGGATGAAAGAAATAGACGATAGTAAAAGAATCCGTGATTTAAATGCTATACCTAAAACTCACAATTCGGGTGCTGTCGCTCCTAGGCATTGCTCAATGTCTATACCATGGAAATGGGCCCAATGTCAAAATAAATCAATCACACAACAACTAGCGATTGGTGTAAGAGCATTTGATATTAGACTGAGAAGATTAAAAGACGGTAGTATAAATATACCACATGCATTACAGTCAAGTTATTATATGAGATCATTAATCAAAGAAATAAGTGATTTTTTGAAAAATAATCCTAGTGAATTTGTGTTTTTGTTTTTTAAAAGAGAATGGAACACCCGAGACGAATGGGAATTAACTTATATACATGATTTATGGAAAATAATAAACGAAGGCCCGGTAATACATCAAGACATAAATTTTAATGAACCTATAAAAAACTTAAGAGGAAAAATTATTCCAATACCAGAATATTATTTATGTAAAGATACATGTAAAGGAAAATTAGATAGCGATACGTCCATTTTAGTAAACAATAGTTGGAGTTTAACAAATATATGTAGTGTTAATGATAGTATAAAACATTTTTTAATAGAAAATAACGATGATAATAGATATAAAACACTAGAAATACAATTAAATTATGTGCCATTGAAAGGTGTAATTCCTCCTAGAATAGTTTCGTTTTTTACAAATATATGGTTTCGAATTAAAATAGAAGAAATAAAAAAATGGAACGATAAACCTGGGTTTATAGGTATAGATTTTGCTAATAAAAAAATTTGTAAAGAAATATATGATATGAATTTTCAATAGATGGAACACTTTGTAGTGAAAAGCAACGGCAAAACTAACTCATCTTTTTTTATACACTTCTAGCATAATAACCGAGGTTGTATCTAATAATCCATTCTTTTTTTTTTCCAAATATTCTTTTACCTTTGATTTTTCCATAATATTTAAATACTGTTTAGAAGCATATAGTAAATCCGTAACTGTATCTTCATATGATATACATTCAATGCTAATTGACCTATTTGTTTTTATTTTTCTTATAAATTTACCGATTTCTATTGGGTTATCCTCGAACGTTAAACTAATCACACAATTATTTCTAACAACTATCTTTCTTTTATGAATATACTCATAATTGACATAATGATTATTACATGAATAATTATACGATTGTTCTATTATGTCATTTGTTGTTTTTGTCATGTTGGATTGTTGTTTTACTTTCAGGGACAATTCAATATTATAAACCATTTTTAATTTATCTAAATATTAATTTATTCACATAAATTACTATTTTACCTGAGCGCTTTTTAAAATATTATAGTGAGAAAATAAAACGAAGTAAGATTATTATTTTATTAAATATTATTTATATATATAAAAAATGACATCTATTCAAAATATGGCGAAACATGGAACAGAAGGTGGGATTCGGTCGGACCAATCTATATCATTTAATGAAAGTAATGTATTTAGTTTAACTTATGCAGAAGAAGGCGCCAATCAATTCACTACAGTATCATCATATTCAGACGATTTATTAGTAGGATTAGGAACCGTCACCCCTTCTTGTAGATTATCTTTTGGAAAAAATACATCAAATGTATTTAATGATGAAATAGAGAAAAATAGTTTACCAGCTATATGTTTTAATGAAGAAACAAACGGAACAGATTCCACGGGAATCGCATATTATGAACGATACGATGAAATAACCGGTGAACGCGCAGAAGCGGGGATGGCATTTGTAGTAAGCAATGAAAACTATTCACCTACTTATACTAACAACAACTCATTTACAAATAACATAGATGTATCTCGAAACAAAACAATACCGATGTCAATATTAAGTAGAACATCCGGTCATAGTGCGGTATTAATAAATCATGACCCAGCACAATTAACCGAGCGTGCCGTATTTGGAAATGAAAGAGTGTCTATTGATGTATCCGGTGCCATACGAACCAGTGATTTTATAATATTAGGTAACTCTCAAACAATTGTGCAAAGTTCAACAGACTTTAATTCCTTAAATGATGGGACACTAATTTTTGACGGCGAAAGATTATATATAAAACAAACCGGGGTAAATGTTCCTACTGAATTGTTACTTAGAAACGACGCTACAGCGGGTGCCCAAACCGAATTTGAAGGATTTACACCTCCACAAACAACTACCAACGTTGGTATTTATCAAACGCAAAATACGCTTTTTGGCGCTGTTCCAACACAAAATATATTTAAAAATACTCTTTCAATTGTTGGAAACACTATTATGGGCAGAGATACTAATTATGTAGATAATACCATTCTTTTTTTAGGAGACACTGGTAATAATCCTACATTAGGTATTTTAAGTGTAGAAACCGGTATCGGTGTAAATGTATTTACGGTTGCGGCGGCTTTAGACATAAGTTGTTCTGCTATTCCGTATGTTATTATGGGTTTAAATAATGTAAAAGAAGATATATCAAAAAACACAACTACTTTTGGAGACGGTAATCGCTTTGTAGGCGAAAAGTCAAATGTGTTTGGAGATAATAATAACAATTCGGGTTCTTACTTATTTAATGTTGGTTCGGATAACATTAATATAGGAAATAATTGTTTTATTCAAGGTAGTTCGCACCAAACAACCATAAACAAATCAACGGTATTTGGTGAATTTAATATTGTAACAGACACCGAGATTTCTACCAGCCCTAATAAAAACCAACATAATTTTGTTGCCGGATATAGTAATAGTCTTGTAGACGGTTCTTCTAATTATATATTTGGAACAAACATTGATACAAGCGGAGTATCGTATTCCAGTGCGTTTGGATACAACACAGATGTTAGTAATAATATCCGGTTTGCAATTGGCACGGAAGAAATCGATGGAAACGCATTTACAATGGATATTAGTGGAAATATCGAAATGGAAGGAGATATTAGATGTTTAACTAATAAAAGCAAATCCGTATTTGAAAATTGTGATCATTCTATTACTTTTGGCAATGCCAACACATTAAGTTTATTTCCAGGTGAAGTAGCAAACTATTCAGATGAACGATTAAAGTATAATGTAGAAACAATTGAAGACCCTTTGTCCACAGTATGTAAATTAAGAGGTGTTCGATACAATAGAAACGATATAAACAATGACAAAAAACATATTGGTTTAATTGCCCAAGAAGTAGAAAAAGTAGTGCCAGAAGTAGTAAATCAAGATGATTCACCACAACATTTATTATCAGTTAATTATGGAAACTTAGTATCTTTATTGATTGAATCAATTAAGGAATTGAATAATGATGTGAAAAAATTGCAAAATGAAAATGTCAGTTTAAAATCAGATGTAGAAACCTTAAAAACACAGATGCAAACTGTTTTAAGTAGTATGCTATAATAAACTACAGTAAACCGCCTAAAATCACCAATCTTATAAATTGAATAATAAAAATATAATAAATAATGCATCATCAGTATTTATTATAGTCAGCAAACAGCAAACAGCAATGGATTTGGAATATTTAAGTAGAAAATACCCACATGAACGAGACAGCCACATCACATTTGATGAAGGTCCTCATATATACACAATAGATGGCGACAGTAGTTTTATGTCTGTAACTACATGGAACCATAGTCATTTTCAAAAGTTTGATAGTGATAAAATAATTGACAAAATGATGAATTCACCAAAATGGATTAATAATAAATATTATGGCAAAACCAAGCAAGAAATAAAAGATGAATGGGAGAGAAATAAAGTAGAAGCATCTACTGCTGGCACAAAAATGCATTATGATATTGAATGTTATTACAACAACAATAAAGTAGAAAATGACTCTACTGAATTCTNTTACTTTATGAAATTTCATTTAAGCAGCCAATTAAAACCATATAGAACGGAATGGATGGTATACGATAAAGAATTACAATTAGCCGGTTCTATTGATATGATTTATGAAAATCCAGACGGGACATTGGATATTTGTGATTGGAAGCGATGTAAAGAAATCAAAAAACACAATCCATGGCAATCGGCAACAACAACATGTATTGAACATTTACCAGATACTAACTTTTGGCACTATACACTACAACTAAACACCTACAAATATTTATTGGAAAAAAATTACGATAAAAAAATAAAAAACATGTATTTGATTTGCTTGCATCCATCGAAGCCTTTATATATTAAATACACAGTTCCATATCTACCTCAAGAAATAGAAGATTTAATGCAATTAAGACAGGAAATGGTTAATAATTAGCTATATACTCCATCATGCTAAAACCATCAATTGTTTAGTTGTGGATAAATATATATAAAATTGATTTAAATATAAACAAATAATTTTTGTATCAAATACAAAATGCGAACTGATAAAGGTGTTGAAATGTTTAAACTATATGAGGAATTTGCTACTAATTATTGGGAGCACAATAAAGATCTATTCATAATTGGCATGGGATTAAATGCCGTGTTATGCACATTGGGAATAATTTATAATGTTAATTTTATAGTATATCTATTAAAATTCGCATTCACGTTAAGTATTGGGGTGAGTGGATTTATGATTTCATCTATATTTGTTGCTAAGTATGTTTATAAACCGATGATTGACAAATATCCAGTTGAAAGCGATGAAGATGAAGAAGAGTTGAAATACGAAGAACAATATGATATTGACGAAATTGAAGACATAAGTGGAAATCCAAGTGAAACAGTATATATCTCTGATATGACGCCAGATGGAATTGCCTTTATGAGATACAATAAGTATAAAGAAGGGTTTGAATATTGGGCGGAGAAAACGATCAAGTATGATTATTTGGAAACTATTTGTAGAAAATTTGTCAAGTTTTATCGTTGTAAAAACATGTATATTGATAGGAAACGATTGTTGAAGGAGAAGCGAGAAAGGGCAGAAGAAAAAAGAAAAAGGGAAAAAGAATTAAAAGATATGGAGAAAGAAGATTTTGTAAAGCTAAATGAAAATGACGACGATGAAGATGATGATGTATTTGCCAAGTTAAAAACAAATGTAGACAAACGATATGAAAGCAAAAGTAAAAAAGATAAGGCAAATGAAACTGTGGTAGATCAAGCCAATAAGTTTATATATATGGGAAAGCTAAATGAAATGTTTCCATTTACAACAAAAAGAACAGACGAATTATCAGCAGAAAAAGAGAAAAAGGAAATGAGTTTCAGCATGTTTAAACGAATGGGGTTTTAAGTTAATAGCAGCAAAAATCTATAAATAGTAAAATAATAGTAAAATAATAGTAAAATAATAGTAAAATAATAGTAAAATATAAAATAACTATAATTTTTTATATTTTATGCATTTTTGCTCATTGCATCAATTAATGCGGCATCTTGAGTAACAGATGCAATCATGTCTGTAAAATCAGTGACCTTTTCTTTCATTTGTTTAAATTGATTTAATGGTCCTTCTCCTTTATTACTTAAACTAGCCAACAATTTATCATATTTTTCAATAATGTTTCCAACATTTTCAGAAAACTGTCCTAATTTGGGTGCTACTTCATTAATAACTTTTGTGCCTTGAAAAAATAAATTAGCAGGGGCACCAATTGGACCAGATGCGGCAATTGCTACCATCAATCCCTGTATAAGAGCACTTACCGTTGTAACTATAAATTGTTTTATAATGGGTCTAAACTGTTCCATTGTTTGTTCCAGCACTTCTTTATTTTCTCGCAATGTAGTTATAATTGCCATAAATGTTTCATTGGTAAACTGCTTTAATAATTCAGTTGTTTCCAGTAGTTTCTGTCGTGTTTCTGGGTTAGTTAAAGCAAAGTTTAACCGATCCAATAAAAACATTAATATTATATTTCCACGCATTCTGTTTTTAGCACTTAACAACCCAGAGAAACCATCTTCTTCTAAATCAATAGAGGCACTTTTAAATACATCATTTATAATATCCATACTGGTGTTTGAGTATTTGGAAAGAAAATCAAAAAAGTATTTTAAAGATGTTTGCTTTAAATTTCTAAATAAATCTTCGCCTAGTTTTTCTTTTATTTTATCAATGCTTATTTTTTTGCCAAATCGTTCAGCACTATCTATTAACTGATTTGCATATTTATCCGCCAATTCTCGTGATCGTGAAAAATTAGTTTTATTAAGGGTTTTTGCAGTTACTTCCAAACCTTTGTTGTTGAATTGTTGTTTACCTTGATCTACTTTTTCACCTTCTTCTTCTTCTTTTTCGTTTCCCACTTCACCTTCTTCTTTACTCTCTTTATTTGTTGTAGTTGCCTCTACAGGCTCTGTTTCTACTTTTGCATCTACATCAGCAACTGCATCATCTGTAGTCGCCGGAGTGGTTGGCGGTTTTACTTCTGTTATTTTACTTTCTTCTGCTTCTATTTTATTTTCTTGTGTATTTTTTGCTTCCATGATATAAATTAATTAGATTTATTATTTCTAGCTTTTAACCATTTATTAAAACCAATACATTTTTCCATATCAAAAGATGAGCCTAGCATATCTTGTGCTATTTCCAACGCCATTTTTTCTTGTTTAGTTAAACTGTCCAATGTATTCTTTAAATATATCTTCCATCATCGTATTCTACGGTTTATTTGTTAATTATAATTGTAGCCTTATTATTAAATCAATTTATCTATTTTATTTATTAACAACATATACAATATTTCTCATACGCTTTATTTCTATTTTAGTTAACACCTCATTAATAGTATAATTCAATGGCAATAAGATATTTAAAACCATATCCATGTCGTTTAAGGTTAAAAATCGATGCTCACTTGGATGCATTAATACATAAAAACAAGAATGTGGTGTCAGTCCAACCTTTTCTATCGGTTTTTATCTTATTTAAGTCGTGATGCCAGCGGTAACATGGTTGACCCTACCAATCTCGAACTATTAGGAGGTAAAAAAAGAAAAGTAAGAAAAACTAAAAAGTCTAAAAAAGTAAAAAAATCTAGAAAAACTAAAAAATCTACAAAATATAAAAAAGTAAGAAAATCGAGAAGAATTATTAAAAAATAACAATTACATAGATAAAAATATAATATTTAGCTATTATATAAATAAATATTATGGCAGCTTTGAAAAACCTCGATGATCCTTATTTAAATTCTGATGCAGTTGCTAATTATATGCGTTTTGCAGATTTAGAGGTGGGTGATGGTAATGGAGAATT
>JGI20157J14317_10004403_pt1 | contig 10849 bp, 8 predicted proteins | sample COG_07_FD_14317 | JGI IMG/M metagenome (IMG submission 14317)
CCCCCCAACTGTTCTCTCCCTATAAGGGACGGTTACTTTTGTGTAACGTTTTATAAGAGAAAGGGAGCTCGCTCTCAGGCGAGCGACCTCTTAATTGCTTGCTGTGAGCCACTTTTTATTGCTATCTACTATCGATCTTTTTGCTTGCTCTTTGAGCTGTTTGTTCTGGCGTTATTGTTCACCATACTGGCCTTATAAAGTACAATTCACCCCCAACCGGAACCACATTACATCTAAGCAAACCTATCCTCACCACGTACATGCGCTGCAGAGAGCCTGTATAGTGCTCAGAGAGGCTCTTAGACGCCCATCAGAGAGCCTTTCTTATGTAATGCGCCCTATGCCCTTCCCGATCATGATAGATTGAAGAGATGACTTCTTAGGGAGCTCGCTCTCAGGCGAGCGACCTCTTAAGAGGCTCCAAGGGAGCTCCCTTAGGGAGCTCGCTCTTGCGAGCGACCTCTTAGCGTCTTGTCGGTCGACTAATTTTATTACGGGCTGATATAGGGAGGAAGGGAGCTCGCTAAGGAAGCGACCTCTTTCTCACACTGGAGTGAGTGACCTCTTATACGCCCGTTTCTTAAAGGGAGCTCGCTCTCATAAAGGGAGCTCTTTAAAAGAAAAAGTAACTGGACCCCGTTAGGGATCCAGTAAGAGTTAATCTAGTACGAACATCAACGCGAATGCAATTGCTGCGACGCCTAGCGCTATTGTTAGTGCTGCTATAAATATTATTGGCATGTCTGTGTTTCCTTTGTGTTTTTAGTTATGAGCTCGCTCTTACGTGCGATCTCTGAATAGATTGCTGAGAGGTCGCTCGCAAGAGCGAGCTCCCTTTATGTCTTCTTCTTGCGCCTGATGGAGTTCTACAGTGATAAGAGGTCACTTACAAGAGGTCGCTCGTAAGAGCGAGCTCCCTTTATGAGTGAGCTTCTTAAGGATTCACTGGATCTCACATCAGGCGCGGGTACGACTCTATCAATACTCCAGGTGTTGCACAGCAATCTGAAGAGTACGGAGTCGTTAAGGGAGGAACATCTTACTCATGGAAGAGGTCGCTCGTAAGAGCGAGCTCCCTTCGTTATTGAATTCTTTGAGCAGTTTTTACACTTCAGTTTCTTAGGCTGTACTCAGGTGTTGTAAGGGAGGAAAAGAGCTCTTACTTACGAAAGGGAGCTCGCTCTCAGGCGAGCGACCTCTTAAGCGACCTCTTGAGAGGTTTATTAGAACAGATCAGCTGTTTCTTCGTTTGCGGATACCGAGTCGAAGTCCATAGACGCTTCGGCAGAGTATTCTACCATGTCTGTGACTTGCACCGCTGTCAGTGAGGCTGTAATACCTTTCTTGCCAGCGTACTCGTATGGTGCTAGCCACACGATCACGTTGCCTGTAGAGCCGTTACCAATCTTGCGTCGGTTCGCACCGTCGATTGGGTTCTTTGCTGCATCTACGACACGAACTGGCGCCATTGGACTACCGTCTTTCGTTTCTGATTTACGGCGAAGTGACACTGTAAAGGTGCCGTCTGCTTCTTTAACGTTTAAGCCATCATCTTTCAATGCTTTAGCTTGTGCTTTATCGGTAGTTTCAATTTGAACTTCCCAGCTCGGTGCACCACCAAATGGATTGTCAGCTGGTGTGTCTAAGCGTGCCCAGTTAAGAGTTACGCCTGAGATCATGATATTTTTAGGTTCGGTTAACATTTGTTCGTCCTTTCAAGACTTGGTTGATAAATGAGAGGTCACTCACTCGAGAGTGAGCTCCCTTATTGCTTTAGAGAGCACGCTCGCAAGAGCGGGCTTTCTTACGATAGAAGGATGAATACTGTTGAAGAGAGCAGCATTCCGATTAGAGCACCTAGTATTAGGTTTCTGATTGTTGATTCTATTACAGACATTATACTGCTCCTATGAGTCTTGATACGTGGAGTATCTTGGAGTTGATTTTGGCGATGTCAGCAATTGGAGCTGTTTTAAGCTCAGTGTGAAGCTCAACGAGTTTTTCGTGTAGTGACATTGTATGATCCTTTCAAGATCTGAGAGATTAGAAATAAAGATAAAGATGAATTGCTTTAGAGAGCACGTTCGCAAGAACGGGCTCCCTTAGTGAGCTCCCTTAACGAGCTCCCTTGGTTGTGTTCAGGTGTTAAGGGTAACATGGTATAGAGAGAGCGCTCGCAAGAGCGTTCTAACCTACTCTGCTTGGCTATCTGCTCGATAACCTGCTCAACTATCTCATCACTGTCGTATCTCTATCCTTCTGCTATCTTACTATCCTTCTGCTATCTTACTATCTCTATACTATCTTACTATCTCTATACTATCTTACTATCCTTCTGCTATCTTACTATCTCTATACTATCTTACTATCTCTATACTATCTTACTATCCTTCTGTTATCTTACTACTACTACCATCGTATCACTACCACTACTCTATCACTACCTTACTACTACCATCGTATCACTCTGCTACCTTACTACTCTACTATCTCCTTTATTCTACTACTACCTCGCCATACCACCACTACTCCACCATTACCCCACCATCACGCCACTACCCCACCACCCTCACCGACTAAGAAGCGCTACGTACGCCCCACTATAGGAGAGGGAGGAGGGATGGAGTAGAGAATTGTTATGAGAAGTAAGGGGGCATGGAATTTATTTTGGGGTTATATATATATATTTTAAATTTTTACACTCTCTCTCAGCGATCTAACCACTAAGAGGTCACTCACTCAAGAGTGAGCTCCCTTATAAGTAAGAGCTCCCTTACAAGAGCTCCCACACCCTCAGGCCCCTAAAACCTCCACACACATCCACTTAATTCTAAAAACTATACAGATCACTCACAAGAGATCGCTCGCCCGGGAGCGAGCTCCCTTTACGAGAGTGAGCTGCTTTAGAAGGTCACTCGAAAGCGCAAGCTCTTAAGAGGTCACTCACTCGAGAGTGAGCTCCCTTACTAAGTGTCCGTCCCTTATAGAGGTTGCCCGCACGAGAGTAAACGAGCGAGCTCCCTTATGAAGAGGACAAATAAGAGGTTGCTCGCAAGTAAGAGGTCGCTCGCCCGAGTAAGAGGTCGCTCGTAAGTAAGAGGTCACTCACTCAAGAGTGAGCTCCCTTAGCGAGCTCCCTTAGCGAGCTCCCTTAGCGAGCTCCCGTAAATAAATAAAGAGGTCGCTCGCAAGAGCGAGCTCCCTTAAATGGAAGCAAGGAATATGACATCAAAAGCTGCGTTACTAAAGCTGCTAGAAGAAAAAGAGAGAAGAGTTAAACTTCAAAACCTGAAAACTGATTTCACTTCTTTCGCTAGCTCTCAGATAAGAATAATCACTAAGGATGCCAGTCAAGGTTTTATTCCATTTGAATTTAATGAGGCTCAACAAATAATTACACAGTCTCTCACAAAACAAAAGTCTGAGACTGGACGCGTCAGAGCGATCATACTGAAAGCCAGGCAGCAAGGCATCAGTACTTACTGCTCAGCAAGAGTTTTCTGGAATACATATTTCCAGCAGCACACCCGCTCTGTTATTCTTGCTCACGATTCTGCCACATCCGATGCTCTTTTCACGATGAGTAAAAACTTGATTAGAAACATGGGTGATGGGTTAAAACCAACTGAATTAACATCGAACGCTAAAGAGATCAAACTTATATCCCCTGCGTACACTGATAAAGATGCGATTGGATCTTACCGACTCTATACAGCAGGCTCACCGGAAGCTGGTCGAGGCACCACGCCCACGGTTGCTCACTTATCAGAGGTTGCGTTCTGGACACACGATGAGAAGATATTAGCGGGTCTATTCCAAGGAATATCGCAAGCTGATGGGACAGAAGTCATCTTAGAGTCCACTGCCAACGGTGCTTCAGGTGAGTTTTATCGTCTTTGGAAGGGTGCTGTGAATGGGGAAAATGAGTACTTACCGATATTTATTCCGTGGTATATAACGCCAGAGTACCGCAGAGAAGCTCCAAGTAACATAATGTTAGAGAAAGAAGAAGAGGATTTAATGGAGCAGTTTGGGTTAGATTTCGATCAGCTCTATTGGCGGAGATTAAAAATTGCGGAAGGCGGGAAGATTAAATTTCAGCAAGAGTATCCGGCTACTGCAGAAGAAGCTTTCATTATGTCGGGTTCTAATGTATTCAATAAGGATAAATTAGATTCGTTGATTCCAAGACCACACAGGCGGAGAGCTGAGTGGGATGTTTCAAGCAAGATGTTTGATGAGAACAGAGAAGGCAACTTGTTTATTCATGAGTTTCCGAAGTGGGAGCAACCATACGTGATTGGAGCGGATGTTGCGCTAGGCGTTGGACAGGACTACTCAGCTGCAGTGGTTATGAATAACAAGTACGAAGTGGTAGCGAACTACAGGAATAATCGTATAGATCCCAGTTATTGGGGGCAATTGCTGTTCTATCTCGGTCGGTACTACAATAACGCTCTACTCGCTGTTGAATCTAACAGTATTGGTATTGCAACTCTACAAAAGCTGGAGCAGATGGATTACATCAATCTTTATCGTCAAACTAAGATAGCGAACGTATCAAATGCGGAGGGTGTGCGGCTAGGATTTCGCACGACATCAGCCACTAAGCCAGCTATTATTGGCAACTTGAAGAATTTGATTGAGAATGACGGCATTATGATTCCTTCACCTCAGATCATACAAGAGCTGAAAGACTACATAAGCACTGAAACTGGAAAGACTGAGGCAGCTCCAGGTTGCTACGATGATAGTGTTATTGCCCTGGCAATTTGCTCAGAAGTTCTACGAACTCACTGGGATAAGCTAGGAACTAAAAATGTGTCGTGGAGAGAACGAACAAACGATTTCGTTCAAGACGAAACAAGTTGGCTGTGAAGAGATCGTTTACAGCGGGTATGGAAGAGGCCACTCGCTCTTGAGCTCCCTTCCTCCCTTATTGTATCCGTCCCTTATAGAGGACTCAGTTATTGTTGACTAAGTCAAAACCAATATTGGAGAAATTACAGATGAAAAATACTATTAAAGCGTTAGCTGTTGCAGCTGCTTTAGCGGCGCCTATGGCCGCAAGCGCAGGCGAGCTAATCATCATTGAGCCTGTTGAGTATACAGACTCACAAGTTCTTGTTGGAACTGTAGGTTGCGCAATCCTATTCGGTTCAGTCGCTGTACTGACCGGTGGTATCGCTGCACCAGTTGCTGCTGTGATTGGTGGTAGCGTGTGCGCCATTGGCCTCGGTGAAGGATATATTACTGGTGAGCGGATTGTTGGGCACGCATCAGGAGCTTGATTTAGAGTTTCACCATTAGTCCTCATGCCTGAGGTGGGCAGGCGGTGAAAAGCCCATCACATCATTCTGTAGATTGGAAGCGAGTATGCACACACGCTTCAAGGAGTATCAATGCCTAGAAATAAAAAATACGAAGCAGTATCTGACGACCAGGTCATCCACATGATAGACTATGGAGTCGCAGGAAGTATAGGCGATTGGCTCAACAGCAGCGATCTCGCAAATGAGCGGCAGCGCTCGACATACGAATACGCAGGAGTGCCACTTGGCCACTTGACTCCTCAAGGCGTATCTACTATTGTTGACACAAGCACTACAGAAGTGATCGAAGCCTACATTGCTATCTTGTCGGAATTATTTCTGAACAATGGTAAGCTAGCTAGGTTCACACCTATCGACGAGCAGCCTGGATCTTTCAAGGCTTCTCGCGATGCAAGTATGATTACGAACTACGCAATATTTAAGCAGAATAGAGGGTGGGAGCAAATCCAAACGTGGATGAAGTCTGCCTTGCTATGGAAGAATGGAATTATTCGCTGGGATTTTGTAGAAGATTTTTCGTATAAAATAGAAGAGTACGATCGCATCGACCAAGCGCAACTTGATCTACTTCTCTCAGATGAAAACATAGAGATTGTAGGCGATCTTCAGTTTGAAAACGAACTCACAGACATTCAGCCCGATGGATCGGGTGGAGTTGCGGAGCTAGTCTACATTGACGTTCGACTTCGTCGGAAGCGAGATAAATCTCGTGTCAAGATTACAAATATTCCACCAGAAAACTTTCGCATAGCGCGGGATGCTGCAACTATAGAGGAAGCAGCTTTTGTCGGCATACAGACGGATATGACTCGTTCTGATATTAGAAAGAGCTGGCCTGACGTTGCAGACCACATTGATGATTGGGACGAGTTGGGTGCACAAGACGACTGGACTATGACAACGTCCGAAGAGCAAGCCGCGCGTAAGCAAGTCACTGGCCAAGGAGTCTATACTAGAAACACTGACGATATGTCAATTGAAGCTAATCGAGAAATAACAGTGACAGAGTGTTGGATGCCGGTAGACCGTGATGGTGACGGTATCGCAGAGCTTAAACGTTTTGTAGTTGTCGGTTCACATATCTTATTTGAAGAGGATGTCGATGATGTTCCTCTCGCATCACTCAATCCAATAGATATTCCTTTTGAGTTCTATGGTATGTCTATGGCAGATTTTGCTCGCTCTTCTACGCTAGCATCTACTGCTATCCTTCGTGGTTTTGTCGAGAATACGTACTTAACAAATTACGCGCCTAAGCTCGCTGACCCGAACGTAGTAGATTTCTCTACACTTCAGAACATGAAACCGAAGCAGATCATTGCAACTAATGGCAGTCCAGTTAACGCTGTCGCCCAGTTGCCACCAGAAACAATAAGCACAGGCACAGTACCTCTCTTAACCCATCTTCAGAATGTTAAAGAACAAGCGACTGGAATGAGCAGAGCAGCTCAAGGTCTTCAAGACGAGTTATACGTGTCTGGTAATAGTGAAGCTAAGATTGCTCAAGTTCAGTCAGCATCACAGAAGCGGATTCAACATATCGCTCGCCGATTTGCTGAAACAGGACTGAAGCGTCTTATTCAGGGCGTGTACAACACTATGCGCGATAACATGCAGACAAACGTCAAGTACATGGACGGTGCAACCTTTCGTGATGTTGATATTCAAAGCTTACCACAAGATATGGAGTGCGAAATCTTCTTAGATCTTGGTGAGAATAGTAACGCTAATCTGATTGCTAAATACGGACAAATTGGTACACAAGTTCTTCCCGGTTTAGTTGAGCAAGGTTACGGTTCAGTTGTAAAGCCAGTCGCCGGAGCGGCAATCGCTACTCGTGTTATCGAAGCACTTGGCCTAGACGCCAGTGTATTCTTAGAAGACTACACCACCGATGAATTCAAAGCGCATGCTCAAGAAGAAATGGCGATAAACGCAGATGCGCAAGCGCGCGCAACAGAAATGGCAGATCGTTTGTCGGCAGCAGAAGTAGGCACAGCGGAAGCTAATCTTTTGTTTACTGAATCACAGACTCAGAACACGATGGAAGACAACGCTCGAGCGCTTACGATCATGCTTGATAAACACTACCAGGAGTGGGCAGACATTGCTATTAAATCTGGAAAAGAAGGAGTCAGCGTTCCTGAACATCCTTCGATACCTGAACTGCTTATGATGTCTAAGGCTATAATGGACAAAGCCGCAGAATTAAGCGCGCCACAAGAAGAAGAGCAACTGGAAGCTCCTCTGCAAGAGCAAGAGTTACAACAACCAATCTAAGTAAGGAAGTATTATGGAAAAGTTTAGGAAGGCAGCCGAGAAGAGGCTAGACCCTACAAAGGCACATCCCGACGTCGTGGCAAAGGAGGCTCTAGTAAATGCAGAGTTTGCTAGCCGCGAGCGGGAGATGTTCTTTGAAAATGCTTATGGGGAAATCCTTGTAGAGTATTTTGTACAATGGCTGAAAACAGAGCCACACGAGACTAAGACACGTGAGTTTATATTTAATTCGGCGCTCGCTCTCGGTGATGTTAAAGCTAAGATGATCCGCTACGAAATGTACGGACGCAACGTCTCGTTTATGGGACAAGGAAATGAGGACAACAATGGTTAGACACGCAATAGATTACACTATACTCGTCAAGAACGTGGAAGTGATGATCAACCTACTTGAGTACGATGCAATGCGTTCGTCAGGTAAGGCAAAAACTAATTCAGCAACTCTGAATGATCTTTACGAATTGGCAGATCGGTACAACAGTTTTACGAAAACAAAAGTAGAGCTCTCGTCTGAGAAACCAGCTAAGCCTACGACAGGCTCCAGCGCATCAAAAGTAAAGAAATAGAAAGAGGTATGTTTAAATGAATTCAAAAGCCGAAGGTACTCTACCCGTAATGGATGACACACCCGCAGCTGAACCGACGGAACAAGCACTCCTTGATGCCGTACTTCGTGGATCCGAGTTTCTAAAGGATTCACACGACGAAGTGCCGCTACCAAATGAGGAAGACCTTGTTGAGGTTCCGGAAGAGTCTGATGAAGAATACGACGAGTCAGACGAAGCCGTTATTGGAGAGGAGACTGAGAACGATGATGGTGAAGGAGAAGATGAGGATGCCGACGATGAGTCCGCTACCCAAAAAGATTCTGTATTCACTTCGGATGATCTCGATCTCGACGCTCAAGTCATGGTCAAAGTTGACGGTGAAGAGCGCACGGTTTCTTTTGGAGATCTTCTTAAAGGTTTTCAAACAGATGCTCATCTCTCAAAACAAGGTCGTGAACTAGGTGAAGCACGTAAATCATTTGATACAGAACGAACAGCGCGACTACAGGAGCTTGAACAAGCTGCTGCGCTTTCCAACGCTGTGTTAATGGGTGCGGAGCAATCAAAGGCGAAAGCGTATCATGAGATGGAAGCGAAAATTAAAAAAGCTCGCGCCGATGGTGAGACGTACGAAATCAATGACCTAAAAGACAAGCGTGAACAGATTCAAAGTGAATACTGGGAGGCGCGACGTAACCGTGAAGGTCTTCAAGCTCAATTTGATAATCAGCGTAAGACGCAATCAGACGAACAACTTCAGCATCAGCTGTCTGAGTTCACTGAGATTATCCCAACTCTTATTCCTGATTTCAGTGAAGACGTTGCTACGTCTATTAGAGAGTTTGCACTTGAAGAAGGCATTGCTGATGAATTACTCAGCTCTGTTACAGACCCCATGGTCGTCAAGTTCATTGATGATTATCGTCGGTTGAAACAAGGCGTCAATAAAGGAAAAGCTAAACGCAAAGCTAAAACAGCTAAGAAAGCTATTCCGATTAAAAAAGCCAAAGCTCCTGCCACAAAAGCCAAAACCGAAGCTGACAAGCGAAGAGCTCGGGCTTTCAGCCCAGACTCCAGTGAGTCAGATCAAATGGCGTTCTTACGTGATTTTGCTGCTAAATCTCTCAATCAATAATATTTAGGAGTACTAAGAATGACTACTACAGTCGGTGGACGCGGAACAGCTGGCCCAACAGGCCCAATTCGCGCAACGAACGCAAACGTCTCACAGCGTGAAGATCTTGCTAACTTTATTACAATGATCACACGCGACGAGACTCCGTTCTTGTCAGCAGTCGGTAAAGCGAAAGCAAAAGCTATTTATCATGAATGGCAGACAGACGAACTGAATGCACCAGGAAACAGCCGTATTGGCGAAGGACAAGACTATGTCGCGCCTAATGGTTCAGGCATCGACGATGTGTCTCCAATAACTGATCCGCTTGTCGGACCAGAATTTGCGGTAGGTGGAGCCACTCGTACACGTCTCGGTAACTACACACAGATCAATGGTAAGACTGTTGCTGTGTCGGGTACCCGCCGTGCGGTAGACCAAGCCGGTGTTGCGGATGAATACGCGTACCAGTTGAAGAAGCGTGGCACAGAGATGCGCCGTGACATCGAGATGGATATTGTTTCCACAGGTAACGTTTCTAACGCAACAGGAACATCTGGAAACCCAGGCGCTCGTACCATGGGTGGATACCAGTCCTTCATCAACAACCCAACAACAGTTGCCTTTGCAGGCACTGGTGGTTCTGTTTCAGCAGGTTCAGATAACGGCACAGGCGTCATCACACTGGCTAATGAATCAGATCGCGGAGCTTTGTCACTTACCGACATCGATGGAATTATGCAAGGCATCTATGAGCAAGGTGGTAAAGCTTCGAAGATCATGGTATCTCCAAAGCTTCGTCGTGACTTCTCTGACTTGATGCAGACTGAATCCAACGTTCGTCGTAACATTGACATGGACGGAAAACTTCGTCAGTCAGTTGACATTTACATGTCTGACTTCGGCGATCTTATGGTTGTACCAAACTATATCATGGGCCTCAACGCTCCAGTAGCTGGAGAAAACGGTGGTGGTGCAGGTAACGCAGCAGATTGGGGCAACGCATCCGCGTTAATCTTTGACGCTATGTGGTTTGCCGTCGCAACACTACGTCCAATGCAAGAAGTGGAAGTTGGCCAACGCGGTGACTCCACAGCCGGAATGTTTATCGAAGAATGTACTCTTGAGGTTAAGAACCCTAAAGGGTGCGGAGCGATCTACAATCTAACGTAAACAACTGTAACGTCTCTCTTGGTCTCTTAAACGATGACCAAGAGATTCTCATCAGTGCCTTAAGCTGTTTACAAAAAGCGATAACTGAAAACTATGGGGAGAGGGAGAATTTCTCCTTCTCCCTTTTTAATACAATAAGTATGATTTAACTAATTCAAGGGAGAATTAAGTATGTTTGTAATCCAAGGCAATTTGCCAGCCGATCTTTTTGGTCCAGGCTCAAATCTTGCAACTGATCTTTTTATTATACCGGCGGATAAGTGTGTGTGGTCCGTGCAACCTGCAATTGGTAAGAACGGAGCTTACACGATCTCCAACGTACACTTTATGAAAGAGAACAGCGGCGGCGGCTCAGCGGATCCTGTTGAGCCTTCAGCAGAAGAAGCATCGAGCCTTTCAAA
>JGI20157J14317_10004406_pt1 | contig 10847 bp, 10 predicted proteins | sample COG_07_FD_14317 | JGI IMG/M metagenome (IMG submission 14317)
CCCATAAACACCCGGAAGGAGATAGAAACCCCTACCTAGAAGACCCCAAATATTAGAACTATTCGTTGTTCTTTATAATTATTTAACTTGAGGGGAATACTATACAAAGCAAGCGCAATTATCCACACTGAAAAAACCAGAGCAAAATTTACAAAAATAAACAAATTTATATTTATCAACGTGTTATATAAAAACAAACTTTTTTTTATCAACAGAGAGAAAAAATAAACTGATTAATTTTTAATCAAATTATGTGGATAACTTGTGGATATACAGTATAAAACCAGTGTTTAAACCAAAATATCGGGCCTTTTTTATCTGGGGACCCATCAGCCAATAATCGAAGGTGACTGAATAAAGTTTGTTGGTCACTTTCCAATACAGAACGAAGAGAATATGCGTCCCAGCAGGTCATCCGATGAGAACTGTCCGGTAATCTCGGACAGGTGATTTTGCGCCTGACGCAGATCCTCAGCCAGCAATTCCCCAGCTCCGGCCAACTCAAGCTGGTGAATCCCGGCCACCACTAAATCNTGCGCTTTGACTAGCGCATCAAGATGTCGACGCCGGGCTGAAAACACCCCCTCCGACTGNCCNTGATAACCAGCCATCTTATGAAGATGNGTGCTCAACTCTNTNAAACCTCGCCGATCNTGAGCCGACAGCGCAAAACAGCCTTCACGGTTGCTAACAGCCCCCGGCGGTTGATCGCAGAGATCAATCTTGTTTAGCACTAGGACTACTGGTTGTCTGGCCTCTGGGTAGCGGGAAAAGTACTCTGGCCAAATATCTTCCAGAACAGGTTCTCTGGCTTGAGTGATATCAACCACAAACACAATGACATCTGCCTGTTCAATCTCGTTCCAGGCCCTGCGCACGCCCTCCTGCTCAATCTCATCATCGGTCTCGCGCAACCCGGCAGTATCAACAATATTCAGCGGCATGCCATCCACCACAACCCTTTCTCTGAGGACATCTCTGGTAGTGCCTGGAACTGCAGTGACTATGGCGGTTTCATTACCGGCCAGAGCATTGAGCAAACTGGACTTCCCTGCATTTGGTTTGCCTGCCAACACCAGAGTCATGCCATCACGTAACAATGACCCCTGCCGGGCTCGATGAAGAATATCCGCCAGCTCTGCAGCAAGGTTGTGCAGATTGTCATGGAGTTTTTTATCCGCTAGAAAATCTATCTCTTCCTCTGGAAAATCAATCGCCGCTTCAACGTAGATACGCAGCTGAATCATATTTTCCACCAGCTGATTAACCAGCAGGGAAAACTCGCCCTGCATAGAACGAACCGCAGACCTGGCCGCCTCAAATGACGAGGCATCAATCAGATCAGCAATAGCCTCTGCCTGAGCCAAGTCCATCTTATTGTTGAGAAAGGCCCTTTCACTAAACTCCCCCGGTCGAGCCAGCCTCGCACCAAGTTCAACACACCGCTTTACAAGCCGGTCCATAACCACCGGCCCGCCATGGCCCTGCAGCTCTAATACATTTTCACCAGTAAATGAATTTGGCCCAGGGAAATACAACGCTACACCCTCGTCAATACTGTCGCCCTGAGCATCAAGAAACTGACTATAGGTTGCTGTTCTCGGCTGCGGAGTTTTGCTGCCCACAAACAAGTCAGCTGCAAAGACAGACAAGTCGCCGCCAGACAGGCGCACAATACCAACACCGCCGCGCCCTGGCGCAGTAGCAACGGCGACAATGGTATCTGTATTATTTTGTAACTTGTTTTGCTTCATAGAATAATTATGCCAGAGAAAAAAGGCTCCTGAAGAGGAGCCTTTTATTAACTGCTGTCAGTTTTTCTTGCTGGTCGCTAACTGCGTGTTCACCACCCATTGCTGCAACATCGACAGCAGGTTGTTGACCGTCCAGTAAAGCACTAGACCGGCAGGAAAAAACATAAAGAATACCGTAAACATAATGGGCATCAACTTCATTACCTTGGCCTGCATTGGGTCTGTCGGCATAGGTTGCATTTTTTGCATCAGCAACATGCTACCACCCATAATTATAGGCAGCACAAAGAATGGGTCCTTGGCGGAAAGATCCTGAATCCAGAAAATCCAGGGGGTATGACGAATCTCAACCGACTCCAACAACACCCAGTACAGTGAGATAAACACAGGCATTTGCATCAGCATGGGCAGACAGCCACCAGCAGGGTTAACCTTCTCTTTCTTGTACAGCGCCATCAACTCTTGAGACATCTTTTGGCGGTCATCACCATAGAGTTCTTTTAGTCTGGCCATCTCTGGCTGCAGATTACGCATCTTAGCCATTGATTTGAGGCTGGCGGCTGACAGAGGGTAAAGTAGCATTTTGATAAATATAGTCAGCAAGATAATAGACCAACCCCAGTTACCCAAAACTGAGTGGATATACTGCATGGCGGCAAAAATAGGTTTGGCAAGCATCCACAGGAAGCCATAGTCCACAGTCAGATCGAGATAGTCAGCCAGTTCAGCAAGGGTATCCTGATCCTTGGGCCCAACATAAAACTGTGCTTTGTAAGCACCGGAACTACCAGCGGCAACGGAGATTTTTTCTCCCACAAAGCCCATCAGGTATACATCCTGTCCCTTTAACTGACGCAGATTAAAGGAATTGGTATCTTCCCGAGGCGGTATCCAGGCACTGATAAAATAGTGCTGAACCATGGCAACCCAACCCGCTTCTACCGCCTCCTTTAAAGGCTCATCCTGCATATCAGAAAAATCATACTTAGCAAAATTAGTCTCATTCTGCCTCAATGCCGCACCTAAATAAGGCTGCATGCCCCCGCTAGACTTGACCAAAGGTTCTTTGGAATCTCTTTTTATCTGCCCATAGAATGCGGCTTCCCAAGTCTGGTCACTGAGGTTATTAATCTGGTACTCAACACCGATGGTGTAACTGCCGGGAACAAAATGGAACCGCTTTACAATACGCGCGTCGCCCTGCTTAAGAGTCAAATCCACATGCAGGTGCTGATCACCGCCAAGCAATTCATAATTATTACTGGTTACTGCAAACTGAGGTCGCCCAGCCACTGTATCTGTAGCATTGGCGCCAATCAGACCGCTCTGGGCAATATATAACTGGTTATCTGTGTTAGTTAGCAGCGTAAAAGGCTCGCCGCCATCATTCGCCATGGCTGTTAGGTGCTTCAGCAAACGCACCTCAACAATATCACCACCCAACGTGTCTATGGTAACTTGCAGAAGATCCGTGGTTACATTAACCAATCTGGACGTTTGTGTGACCTGCGGCACCTTTGTGGGTTCAAGCTGCACCTGCGGCAAATCTGAACTAAGATCCTGCACCGGTTGTGACGGGACTTCAGGAATCACAGTTACAATGCTTTGTGGTTCAGCATCAACAAAAGCCTGACCCTCTCTGGCGCCAAAACGGTCCCACTCAATAATTAAAAGCCAGGCCACCAGACCAATGGCGACTAGGTTTAATGATTTTTGCCAATCCATACTATTTATTACTCTGTGTGATTACTATTGCAGGTAGTTTTTTGTTCTGTGTCAGCATGCCCAACCACAGGGTTATAGCCACCAGGATGAAAAGGATGGCATTTTATAAGCCTTATCAACGTAAGGTAACCCCCTTTAAAAAAACCGAAACGCTCAAAAGCCTCTTCTGCATAATTTGAGCAGCTAGGATAAAAGCGGCAGTTGCGACCAGTCATTGGACTAATCGCATACTGATAAAACCTAATCAGCTTTATAGCTACCTTACCCATTCTTGCCACCCCCAGATGCACAGCGCTGCAGCAGTCTGCCCCAAGATTGCTCCAACAACAAGGCCAACTCTTTTTGATTTAACTGAACAGCATCTTTGCGCGCCAAAAAAATGATATCCAGAGGCAGGGGAAACTGCACCAGCCGAAAAGATTCACGAACAGCGCGCTTGATTTGGTTGCGGCCAACGGCCGTGGGAACATTTTTCTTGCCAATAACCAGACCCAGTCGAGACAGACTCAGGTCAGTTGGTTTGGCGAGTATAAGAAGTGCCGGGTGAGCGACTTTAATCCTATTGTTGTCAAACACCTCTTGAAATTCAGAGGGTTTAAGCAGGCGTCGATCCTTACTAAAAGCGTAACTGGGCACAGAGCCCACAAACCTTATGCAGCCAGGCGCTTACGGCCTTTTGCACGTCGACGGTTCAATACAGCGCGGCCGCCTTTGGTGGCCATACGGGCTCTGAAGCCGTGGGTGCGCTTGCGCTTCAAGTTACTTGGTTGAAATGTTCTTTTCATGGCGTCGAATCCAGAGATTAAGCTCAGTACTGTTTTAAGGCGGGCGATTCTAATGAAATTACCGCATTAGATCAACGATTTATTACTTAAATGTCATTTAAATACTAATAAATACTAAAACAGGTACCTGTACAAAACTAACCACAACAACAGCACAGCTTAATCACAATCACCACACAACCATCTGTGCATTTTCAGGCACTGTTTAAAAACCTGTAAATAACAGCGGTATAAATAAAACAAATAACCACTGAAATCAACAGATAAGCCATTAGCCGCAGCCATCCCCAAAAATTTATACAGGCCAGCACCAGTATAATCACAAGACAAAAACTAGAGTACCCAGCTGGTTATACAGACTAAAACCTAACTTAACCTATTGATGATATTATTCTTTTTAAAGATACCCACAAAAAGGGACTCGCCTAATAACAGTAATAATAAATAACTACATACTATATATAATATTACTAACCTAATTATATAAGGTAAGAGGACAAACAAATAAAACTGCTTAATATTTAAACAGACACCCGTATAATGGGCGGCTAATTTAAAGCAGTGAACAAACCTATGCTACACCCGGATAAATTTGACGTTATTGTTATCGGCGGCGGCCATGCTGGAACCGAGGCCTGCCTTGCTGCTGCTCGTATGGGCTGCAGTACTCTGCTGCTGACACACAATATCGAAACTCTGGGTCAAATGTCATGTAACCCGGCTATCGGTGGCATCGGTAAAAGTCACCTGGTTAAGGAAATTGACGCACTGGGCGGCGCTATGGCAACTGCCACAGATTTTGGTGGTATCCAGTTTAGGGTTCTCAATGCAAGAAAAGGCCCGGCGGTGCGGGCTACCAGAGCCCAGGCTGACCGCATTCGTTACAAGGCTGCCATCCGCCATATCCTGGAAAACCAACCCTATCTGACTATTTTCCAGCAGGCGGTCGATGATCTGATCATCGAAGGAGATCGGATAACTGGTGTTGTTACTCAGATGGGCCTGAAGTTTAAAGGCAAAACAGTGGTGGTCACCGCTGGAACATTTTTGGCCGGACTTGTGCATATTGGCCTAGAAAACCACTCCGCTGGGAGGGCGGGGGATCCCCCGGCAGAGAATCTTGCGCAAACACTTCGCCAGCTGCCATTTCGGGTAGAGCGATTAAAAACCGGCACTCCACCAAGAATTGATGCTCGCTCAGTGGACTTTACACATTTGCAGGAACAATGGGGCGACCAGCCAGAACCTGTGATGTCCTATCTGGGAAAGTTAGAGGATCACCCTCAGCAGACCTGCTGCTGGATTACCTACACCAATAAAAACACCCACGATATTATCCGCGGCGGTATGGACCGGTCGCCAATGTACACCGGCGTTATTGATGGCGTTGGCCCCAGATACTGTCCTTCCATTGAGGACAAGGTGGTGCGCTTTGCGGATAAGGATCAACACCAGATCTTTATTGAGCCTGAGGGACTGGATACCCATGAGCTCTACCCCAATGGAATCTCTACAAGTCTGCCCTTTGATGTGCAGTTAAATCTGGTTCGTTCTATTGCCGGTTTTGAGAATGCCCATATAACCAGGCCCGGCTATGCCATTGAGTACGATTATTTTAACCCTCAGGATCTGAAATACAGTCTTGAGACCAAAGCAATTCAGGGTTTGTTTTTTGCCGGTCAAATCAATGGCACCACAGGTTATGAAGAAGCTGCCGCCCAAGGGTTGTTGGCCGGCAGCAATGCTGCATTGCAGGCTCAGGAAAAAGAATCCTGGTGTCCACGCCGTGATACCGCTTACACAGGTGTTTTGGTGGATGACCTGATCAGCATGGGCACCTCTGAACCTTACCGTATGTTTACCAGCCGTGCGGAATACAGGTTGTTGCTACGTGAAGACAATGCAGATCTGCGGCTGACAGAAACAGGCCGCGAGCTGGGATTGGTTGATGATTATCGCTGGCAGCAGTTTAATGAAAAACGCGAGGCCATAGAGCTAGAGCGCCAGCGTTTAAAAGACACCTGGGTACAGCCTGGTTCTGCCGAGGCTGAGAAGCTTGCCGAGCATATAGAAAACAAACTTGCCCATGAGTACAACCTGTATGATCTGTTAAAGCGCCCTGAACTGAATCACCAGATAATTTCATCCCTTTACCCGGACAGTCCGACCAGCATTAAACCTGCCGTTGCGGACCAGGTGGAAATTGATGCCAAGTATTCGGGCTATATCAATCGCCAGCAAGATGAGATTGATCGCATGCAGCGTCATGAGAACACGGCAATACCAGTCGGCTTCGATTATCAGGGTATCAGTGGTCTGTCCAATGAGGTTAAGCAGAAGCTCAGCGATGCCCTCCCAGAAACACTAGCCAGAGCGGCTCGTATCCCTGGGGTTACCCCAGCCGCCATTTCGCTGCTCTTGGTGTCGTTGAAAAAACATGCCGCCTAAAACCCAAACCATTTATGGCAGCGGCGCTGAAACTGCCAAGACTGACCTTTTGGTTGCCGGTCTCGACAGCATGTCTGTAGACTATTCGGCGACTCAACTGCAAATGCTGCTGAGTTATTTGAATATGCTCGAGCGCTGGAATAAAGCCTACAATCTCACCGCAGTGCGAGACCCGATGCAGATGATACCGCTGCATCTGCTGGACAGCCTGTCACTGTTGCCCCATATTGAATCCTGCGAAACTATTATTGATGTGGGAACAGGACCTGGTTTGCCTGGAATACCTCTGGCGATTATGAATCCGGGTAAATCCTTCGCTTGACAGCAATGGCAAAAAAACCAGATTCTTATTTCAGGTCATTTCAGAGTTAAAACTGAATAATGCTATTGAGGTGAACAAAAGGGTTGAGCAATACCATCCAGCATTAACCTTTGATACTGTGCTGAGTCGGGCTTTCAGCTCCATACCAGACATGTTGAGTAATTGCCGCCACCTGGCTGCAAATGAAACCTGTTTTATGGCTATGAAAGGTAAAAACCCAGAATCGGAGTTGAGCCAGCTAAAGAAAGACTATATGGTCTCCGACATGTGTCGATTAGAAGTTCCAGGGGTGGTTGGCGAACGGCATCTTGTTAAAATAAAAATAACCGCTGGCTCAAATCATTAATTCAGAAGGTATCTGCATTGGTCCGAATACTCTCAATAGCCAATCAAAAAGGCGGCGTAGGTAAAACCACTACCAGTGTGAACCTGGCAGCTTCGTTGGCAGCCTATAAAAAACGCGTGCTCTTGGTTGATATTGACCCACAGGGCAATGCGACTATGGGTTCCGGTATCAACAAAGCTGAGTGCAAGCTCAGTGTCTACAATGTGCTGACCGAAAAAAACCCCATTGAAGAAGTCATTGTCACCGCCGAGCTGGGAAAATATCACCTGCTGCCCTCCAATGGTGACCTGGTTGCGGCTGAAGTTGAGTTGATGCAGGAAATAGGACGGGAAAGTCGCCTGCGCCATGCGCTTAAAAGGGTGGCCAAAAACTACGACTACATCATTATCGACTGCCCACCTTCCCTCAATATGCTCACAGTGAATTCGCTGGTTGCCAGCGATGGTGTGCTGATACCAATGCAATGCGAATACTATGCTCTGGAAGGGTTGTCTGCTCTCAACAACACCATTCGCCAAATCGCTAAACTGATCAATCCAAAGCTGCGCATTGAAGGAATCCTGCGCACCATGTATGACCCACGCAGCAGTTTGACCAATGCAGTATCGGCGCAGCTTAGAAAATACTTTGGCGACCGCGTCTACCGTGTCAGTATCCCGCGCAATGTGCGGCTGGCTGAGGCACCCAGTCACGGCATGCCTGCACTGGTCTATGATAGAAACTCCAAAGGTTCTGTTGCCTATCTGGCTCTTGCCGGAGAAATACTCAAGCAGGCAAAAGCAGAGCAAACGAACACATCAGGAAGTTAACCCTATGACATCAAAACGACAGAGTCTTGGCAAAGGATTGGATGCGCTGCTGGGCATTGAAGAGGGGGATGATAATTTTTTATCTGAGACCCTGTCCCCGGAAGCAGCAAGCCAATTGACCGCAGATGGTGTACTACAGCAGTTACCTGTGGAGTTTTTGCAGCGAGGACAGTACCAGCCGCGCCGCGATCTAAACCCTGAAGCTCTGCATGAGCTGGCAAATTCCATTGCTGCCCAGGGTGTTATGCAGCCGATTGTGGTCCGACCTGTCGGTGATGACCGCTATGAAATTATTGCTGGTGAGCGCCGCTGGCGTGCCACCCAGCAAGCGGGCTTGGATAGTATCCCGGCCATTGTGCGCAATGTCTCCGATGAAGCGACCATTGCCATGGCGCTGATTGAGAATATTCAGCGTGAAGATCTCAATGCAATGGAAGAGAGCCTTGCCCTGCTGCGCCTGCAGGATGAGTTCAGCCTGACCCAACAACAGGTTGCAGATGCAGTGGGTAAATCCCGCTCGGCAGTCACCAACCTAATGCGCCTTGCTTCGCTGGAACCAGCAGTTCAACAACAGCTTGAGCGCGGTGAGTTGGAGCTGGGCCATGCAAAATGCCTGTTGGGCCTTGAAGGCAATGCACAGATATCTGCCGCCCGCACCGTTGCTGCCAATGCTATGACCGTGCGCCAAACGGAAGCGTTGATCAAAAAACTGCAAAACCCCGGCGCCCCGTCAACGGCAACCACAGCAACCAACCCTGATATAGATCGCCTTCAAGAGGAATTGTCCGAAAAGCTTGGTGCATCGGTTACTATTCAACACAGCGCCAAAGGGTCCGGCAAGTTGATTTTCAAGTACAACACAGTGGATGAGCTGGATGGTATTTTGGCCCATCTAAAATAGTTGCTGCCAGACTAGCTATAGCTGGCACGAATTGCCGAAATATACCTTATAACGCCGGTTGAATATCACCAACACTATACCTATAATGCCGATCCGTTTTGGCCAGCCCTTGTTGGCGCCACCACGGAATAGGCAGAGCCAGGAAAAAGGTGGCCAATATATGACTACCATTTCTAAACCTCCAGTACACAGGGTTGCGCTTTACCAATTACTGCTGCTGCTGGCCGTCTGTATCCCAGTGGCACTGATTGATAGTTTGACAGCCTGCTCTATATTGGTTGGTGGCCTGATTCAGATCGGTCCTCAAGCCTGGTTTGCTCGACAGGCTTATAAATACACTGGTAGCAGTCAGGTAGGCAAAGTCGTTCGCGCCATGTATTTGGGTGAGACTGGCAAGATAATGCTAACTGCCGCGCTGTTTGTAGCGAGCTTTATTTTATTGCGGCAGCTGAATTTTTTGACCGTTTTTAGTTCTTTTATCGTAATGTTCCCGTCGCAGTGGATATTTACCGTAAGAATACTGAAACAGAAGCGCTAAATACTGCGCGCTTGATCAACCTAAAATTGGTTGCAGGCGCGAAATAGAATTGCACAGATTTAACAAGAGTTGAAATACATGGCAGGCGAAAATCCCGCAAGTACAACTGAATATATTCAGCATCACCTAACCAACCTGGTTTATGGCAATCATCCTGAGAATGGGTGGGGCTTTGCCCATGGTGCTCAAGAAGCTGCAGAGATGGGCTTTATGGCCATACATGTAGATTCAATGGCCTGGTCCATTGGTCTGGGTGTGATTTTTTGCTTGCTGTTCCGCACGGCTGCCAAACGGGCCACCACAGGCGTGCCATCAGGCATGCTCAATTTTGTTGAGTTAATTGTTGAATTTATCGATGGCGCGGTTAAAGACAGCTTCCATGGGCGCAATAAAATGGTTGCCCCACTGGCATTGACTATCTTTGTCTGGATCTTCCTGATGAACCTAATGGACCTGCTACCTGTAGATCTGGTTCCAGAGTTATTGATGCTGGCTGGAGTTAACTACCAGAAAATCGTCCCATCAACAGATCCCAATATCACTCTGGGAATGGCGTTGGGGGTGTTTATCCTAATGCTCTATTACTCAATTAAAATTAAAGGCACTGGCTTTATTAGCGAGTTGACCATGCACCCGTTTAACCACTGGGGCTTTATTCCAATCAACCTGTTTATGGAAACTGTAGGCCTGTTGGCCAAACCGTTTTCACTGGGCCTTCGATTGTTCGGCAATATGTATGCCGGCGAAATGATCTTTATCCTGATTGCAACAATGTTTGCGGCAGGTGCAGGGGCTGGCCTCATCGGCGGTGGCCTCCACGCTCAAATCTTTGGGGAGCACACCAGTGCAATGTTCTGGCTGGTTATCTTTATTTTGGTCTGCTCTGTTTGTGGGCTAAACCTCAAGGGAAAAATATCCACGGGCAAAACAGTTTTACTATGCATGGTCTTTATGGCCCTGGGTGGTGGATTGACAGCTCTGGGTGGCGGGCTGATGCAATGGGGCTGGGCAGTATTCCATATTCTGGTTATTACCCTGCAGGCATTTATTTTCATGGTTCTTACTGTCGTCTATCTAAGTATGGCGCACGAAGACCACTAAATTCACTTTACTTTTAATTACTAATTAATCACTAAAATCGGGAGTCTACGATGGAACTTGTAATCATTGCTGCGGCAATTATGCTCGGATTGGGCGCACTAGGGGCAGCTGTTGGTAT
>JGI20157J14317_10004407_pt1 | contig 10846 bp, 14 predicted proteins | sample COG_07_FD_14317 | JGI IMG/M metagenome (IMG submission 14317)
TAATGTCACCAAAAAAATATTTAAACGAATTTTCAAAACTAGATTCATAGATTTTGAGATCTGTTATATGGTGTTTGCTAAAATTAGTTTTTGTTGTGCCACTACTAATAAATGTTTTTTTTATTGATTTATCAGAGCTTAAAACTTTATGAGATTTAAAAAACTTAATAGGTAAAAAAGGTATTTGCTTTGAATTTGTAACATCAGATGGATTTTTATTTATTAAATCACAAAATGATCTATAAATATTATTGTTATTAAATTGAAATTCAAATATTTTATTTGCCATTAATTCAAATTCATCTTCACTTTTTATTTTAAAAATATCCTTAATGTTTATCATATATTCAAAAGTATTTAAAATAATATATATCGTTACAAGAATTGAACATTTATTTAATGTTATCATATTGTTATCATTTAATTATTTTTATTTACAATAGTATTTACTTCATATATTTGTAAATAATACACAGCTTTAAATATGGTTTATAAAATTTTATTGGTTGATGATGAGCCAGATATATTAGAAATTTTATCTTACTCACTTGAATCTGGTGGATTTAAAATTTATAAAGCAAATAATGGNTTAGAGGCNATTNNAATNGCTGAAAAAATNATTCCAGATTTAATCATTATGGACGTTATGATGCCTAAAATGAATGGGATTGAAGCATGTAACNGTATTAGAAAATCTAATAATTTAAAAGATGTAATTATTACTTTTTTATCNGCTAGATCTGAAGATTTTTCTAAAATCGCTGGATTTGAAGCTGGCGCTGATGACTATATTACTAAGCCTATAAAACCAAAAGTATTATTAAGTAAAGTTAAAGCCCTTTTGCGCAGAAAAAATTCTGGAGATAATCAAACAATAATTCAGATAAACGATTTAATTATTGATCGATCAAAATACTCAGTTAAACTTAAAGGTATTGATATCTCCTTACCCAGAAAGGAATTTGAATTACTATATTTGTTAACATCAAGTCCTAACACAGTTTTTACAAGAGGTAAGATTTTAGATATCGTTTGGGGTAATGACGTTATAGTTGGAGATAGAACTATTGACGTTCACATCAGAAAATTAAGAGAAAAAATTGGAGACTCTTCGTTTAAAACTATAAAAGGTGTTGGGTATAAGTTTGTAAGCTAATGTCCTTTAAATTTAAAAATTCGTATTCATTTGCAATTAAGACATCATTTGCAATTTCATTGTTTATCTCACTTATCGTGGGAACATTTCTTTGGATAGAATCTAGCATAAGTTATCTTTATTTTCAACTCATTTTCTTAGCAGCTTTAGTTTTTTTTTTCATTTTTAATAATTCAGTCAAGAGTTGAGGCATTTATTTATTCAAAAATTAAAAACTTATATAAAGAATTAAATTTAATTGATTCTATTTCTCTATCCAAACCTGATATTACTACAGATATGAAATCGTTATTGGATAATATTAGTGAATTCAGTAGGGATAATAAATTAGAAATTGAATCTCTAAAGGTAAGAGAAGAGTTTAGAAAAGAGTTCATTGGAAACGTAGCACACGAATTAAAAACCCCAATATTTACTATACAGGGATATATTGAAAATCTTATTGATGGAGCTATAGACGATAATTCGGTTAGAGATAAGTTTTTAAATCGGGCCAAAATTAGTGTTGAAAGGTTGATCTATATCATTAAGGATTTAGATATGATCACAAAGTTAGAATCGGGAACTTTAAATTTAGAACAAGATTCATTTGATATAATTGAGCTTATTAAAAACACTTATGATGAGTTAGAAATTCAAGCTCAAAAAAAAGATATCAAGCTGATTTTTAACAAACTTTATTCAGAACCAATTATTGTTTTTGCAGATAAAGATAAAATTCAACAAGTAATTACTAATTTAATTATTAATTCAATTAAATACGGAACCAACAAAGGAACAACAGAGGTTAGTTTAGAATCTATTACATCTGATAAGTTAATCGTTAGAATTACTGATAACGGAGAAGGTATTCAAAAAGAGCATCTTTCAAGACTTTTTGAAAGATTCTATAGAGTAGACCAAAGTGGATCTAGAAAACAAGGAGGGTCTGGGTTAGGACTATCTATCGTTAAACATATAATTGATGCTCACAATGAGAATGTTTATGTTGAATCAAAATTTGGAATTGGGAGTGAATTTTCTTTCACTTTAACAAAAGATTTAAATTAATTTTTTTAAAAAAATGAGATTTGGGTAGTAAAAATAAGCTTAAAAGATTTAAAGACAACGAAAAATTTGATAATGTATTTCAACCTACCAGACAAGAATTACTTTCTGGCGATTTCGAATTTAAAGGCAGTTGGGCTAAAAAAGTTTTCAATAACTCTAATCCAATTACACTAGAACTAGGGTGTGGTAAAGGGGAGTATTCAGTAGAACTTGCAAGACAAAATCCTGATATTAATTTTATTGGTATAGATATTAAGGGAGCTAGGTTCTGGAGAGGAGCCAAAACAGCTAACGAAAAGAACATTCCAAATGTTAAATTTATTAGAGCTCAAATTGAACTTGTTGAATATTTGTTTGAAAAAAATGAAATTTCTGAAATATGGGTAACATTTCCTGATCCACAAATCACATATAAAAGAACAAAACATCGTTTAACTAATCTAGAGTTCTTAAATAAATACAAGCAAATTTTAAACAACAAAGGATCTATCAACCTAAAAACTGATAGCGAGTTTTTACATGGTTATACTTTAGGTCTTTTACAAGCAATGAAAAGCGCTGAAATATTATACTCTAATCACGATATATACAAAAGATCGGGTAGTCCAAAAGAAGCCACAGAAATTAAAACGCATTATGAAAACTTATTTTTAAATAATGACAAGCCTATAACATTTATAAAATTTAAAATTTAGTTTTTTGATTCCAAATACTGATAATTTTTTTGATAGAGTTTATGAGGTTGTAAAACAAATTCCATATGGAAGAGTAACTAATTATGGGTCTATCGCAAAATATTTAGGCTCTGCTAAGAGTTCAAGAGCTGTTGGGTATGCGATGAATGCATCCCATAATATGGCTGATGTCCCTTCACACCGAGTTGTAAATAAAGTAGGTCTATTAACAGGAAAGCATCATTTTTTTGGATCTAATTTAATGAAAGATCTTTTAGAAAGTGAAGGAATTGAAATTGTTGACAATCAGGTTAATAGATTTGACTCACTATATTGGGACCCATGTCATGAACTATAAAGCTAATACATTTATTAAAATCAAGTTTTCGTACTATATTTGCATAAATAACTAGAGACTTTGAAAATTAATAAAATAGAAATACTTAAAGAATTAAATGAGTCAAATATTGATAATTGTACGTTCATTAATATTGTAAATTTTTCTGATGAAGTTATTTTAGATGTAAATATATCCAAACCTACTTTTCAGGCTAAGAAAAATGCTGAGTTAACAATTAATAAATTTTTTAGCTCAGAATCTCTTTCACGCTTCAAAGTAAAAATTAATTTTAAGAATGTTGTTGCGCAAAAGCAAAGCAATCAAATTACATCAAAAAAGATCTCTGGCATAAAAAATATTATTGCAATTGCATCTGGAAAGGGAGGAGTAGGGAAATCTACGGTAACTTCAAACTTATCTGTTACACTTGCGAAAATGGGATTTAAAGTTGGGCTTCTTGATGCAGACATTTACGGTCCTTCTATTCCAATTATGTTTGATGTTGCTGAAGAAAGACCTAAATCGATTATGATAGACGGAAAAAGCAAAATGCAGCCTGTAGAAAATTATGGAGTTAAAATTCTTTCTATAGGTTTTTTCACTAAGCCAGACCAAGCTGTTATTTGGAGAGGACCTATGGCATCCAAGGCTCTAAATCAAATGATTTTTGATGCTAACTGGGGTGAATTAGATTTTTTATTAATTGATTTACCCCCAGGAACAGGAGATATTCATTTAAGTATACTACAAGCATTACCAATTACAGGATCTGTAATTGTCAGTACTCCACAAAATGTAGCTTTGGCAGATGCTAAAAAAGGAGTAGCTATGTTTAAGCAAGATCTAATCAATATTCCTGTTTTAGGGATTATTGAAAATATGTCTTATTTTATACCTGAAGAATTTCCAGAGAATAAATATTATTTATTTGGTAAGGATGGTGCAAAAAACTTAGCTATTGATCTTCAAGTGCCATTTTTAGGGTATATACCTTTAGTTCAAAGTGTAAGGGAGGCTGGAGATTTTGGCAGACCTGTAGCGATGCAAAATGAGACAATTATTAGCCAAAAATTAAAAAAAATTACACAAAATATAGTTTCTGAAGTTATTAAAAGAAATAAAGACCTTCCAGTTTCAGAAGCAATTAAAATCACAACTATGGCGGGTTGTTCAGCTGTTAACAATAAATAAATTATTATGTCTGAAAACATTAAAGAGAGAATCGAGAATGCATTAGATGAAATTAGACCATTTCTTCAAAAAGATGGTGGTGATATTTCATTAATCGAAATTCAAAAAAACACTGTTAAAGTTAAATTAGAAGGAGCTTGCTCTACTTGTACTATTAATCAAATGACCCTTAAATCAGGAGTTGAGATGACTATTAAAAAACATGCTCCAGAAATTGAAAATGTCATAAATATTGAATCTTAAATGATAAAGTCTGATATTTTAATTATTGGAGCTGGACCTGTTGGGCTATTTGCTGTATTTGAAGCAGGATTGTTAAAAATGAAATGTCATTTAATTGATATTTTACCAAATCCAGGTGGGCAATGTTCTGAAATTTACCCAAAAAAACCCATTTATGACATACCAGCCTACCCTGAGATATTAGCTGATGGTTTAATTGATAAATTGATGGAACAATGTTCTCAATTCCAACCAGGATTTACCCTTGGTGAAAGAGCTATGGAAATAGATAAACAACAAGACAATTCTTTTATAGTAACTACAGATAAAGGGACGAAACACTCTGCTCTAATTGTAGTTATTGCTGGTGGTTTAGGTAGTTTTGAACCTAGAAAACCAATAATAAATAATATAGAAAAGTATGAAGGCTTTGGTCTTGAATATTTCATAAAAGAACCTAATTTATTTAAAAATAAAAAAGTTGTAATTGCAGGTGGAGGTGATTCAGCACTTGATTGGGCAGTTGTGTTAAGCGACATTGCTTCTGAAGTTACTTTAATACATAGAAGAAACGAATTTAGAGGTGCTCTTGACTCAGTTGATAAAGTGCAACAACTTAAAAATCTTAATAAGATTAATATTATAACTCCTGCTGAAGTAGTAGGGTTAAATGGAAAAAATAATTTAGAATCTATTATTATACAAAACCCAGATGAATCAACAGAAGAGATTGAAACAGATTTTTTTATTCCTCTTTTTGGCCTTTCTCCAAAATTAGGTCCAATTGCTAATTGGGGATTAGAAATCGAAAAAAATGCAATTAAAGTAAATAATTCTTTAGATTACCAAACTAATATTCCTGGAATTTTTGCAATTGGTGATGTTAACACTTACCCTGGAAAGTTGAAGTTAATTCTCTGTGGATTTCATGAAGCTGCCTTAATGTGTCAAGGTGCATACAAAATCCTAAATCCAAATAAAAAATTTTTATTAAAGTATACAACTGTTTCCGGAGTTGAAGGTTTTGATGGTACGCATAAAAAGGCTGAAAAAGCTGTTGTTAAAACTATTTCGTAGTGACAGATATTAATATTACTATAATAGACAGGTTAGGTAATAAACATAATGTTTTAGCACCTTTGGATATGTCTATGAATATTATGGAGTTAATAAAGTCTTATGAACTAGCAGATGATGCATCAATTGGTGTCTGTGGAGGTATGGCTATGTGTGCGTCATGCCAATGTTACATAGAATCTTTTCATAAATTAAATGATAAATCTGATGAAGAGGAAGCCATGCTTTCAGAAGCTTTTCATATAAAAAAATCCAGTAGACTTTCATGTCAAATTCCTATTACTAAAGACTTAAAAGATTTGATAATTAGAATTGCACCAGAATATTAATCTAATATTTTTTCTAGTGCAGCTGGAAATATTCTCTCTACGAACTTTCTATAAGCTAGCTCAGAGGGGTGTAAATTGTCACTTGCAACAAGAGCAGGGTTTATCAATCCTTGTCTTGTAATGTCAGTTATGTTAATGAAATTGATTCCATTTTCTAAGCAATGATTNTCAGCAAATGAATTATACATGTCTATTTCTTGGCTTGTAACAGAGGGATTAGGTCCTGACTGCCCAAAAGGAGTATATGCATAATCTGGAATTGATATGACTATTAAATCATTACTACTTTGCGATTTTGTTAAACTTATAGCTTTATTTACTAACTCAGGAAATTCATTTTCATATAATTCGAATGGTCTATTTTGGTATTGATTATTAACTCCAATTAACAAAGTGACTAAATCATTTTCTTTAAAAATATTATCTGGACTATTATTTTCAAGTACAGGATCTAGACTATTAATTAATGCTGTTGTTGTCCATCCTGTAACCGCAATTATTTCAACATTTAAAGTGTCTATGATTAATGTGTTTTGCAATGAATCTTTTAATTGTACTGGGAAGTTACATTCATCACAAACACTTTGACCTATAGTGTAACTATCTCCAAGAGATAATATTTTGTAATTAGTTGGAGGAAAAATACCCATATCTTCTGCGTCTCGAAAAATATCACAACTATATACACTTATGACAATAATATATATAATTATTTTTTTCATTTAAACCAAAACCTTTTTACTAACAATAATATTTTCAATTGAATTCCATAACCCAATCCTTTTTTTTAGAGCTTCAATTGATACTTCTTCAATTTCTTTCCATTTTATTGGGTCATTTTCCGCTAATTCTTGCACCATTTGTAGAGCCATAGGTCCGTGTTCATCTTCATCTAATTCAATATGTCTTTCAAAGTAGTATATCAATTTTGAAATATCTTGCTCAGGAAAGTTCTTTTGAAAGTTTTTTAATATTGCAGTAAACATACTTGGAATAAGGTTTTCTCTGCCAAATGTGAAAGCTGCAGCAATCTTGTGAGGCTTTCCTTCTTCAATTATATTAAAAGTGAACTCTAAAAAATCTTTAACTTCATTTGGAATACTTGAAGATTTAATAGTTTTAATAACATCTTCGTTCTTTAAGTTATTTAANAACAAATCGATATCATNAGTGTCTGCACCAAAACTTTCGATCGCTTCTAAATATAGCTCGTAATGACTTTTTCTTTCACCAATTTGATTAATATCGGTTTCTTCAGCAAGGACAATTTCATTAATTAAATATGCTGTTTGGGAATTATTATTAGGAATCCAAGGAGTTGTGGTACAGGTTAATTTTCTTTGCAGAGACTTTAATAACGACATAAAATCCCATACTGCAAAAACATGAATTTGGACAAAATCTCTTAAGTTATCAATTGTTTTAATATTTGAATATAAATTATGGTCTAGTAATTCTCGTCTATAATTTAGAATAGAATTGTTGATTTTTTCAACTGTCATGTGATTTATTTAAATGCATTTAAGCCTGTAATATCTAATCCAGTAATAAGTAAATGAATATCATGTGTACCCTCATATGTAATTACACTTTCTAAATTCATCATATGCCTCATGATTGAATATTCACCGGAAATACCCATTCCACCCAGAATTTGTCTAGCCTCCCTAGCAATTTTAATTGCCATTTCTACATTATTTCTCTTAGCCATCGAAATTTGAGCAGTAGTAGCTTTACCTTTATTTTTTAAGTCACCTAATCTCCATGCTAATAGTTGTGCTTTTGTTATCTCGGTAATCATTTCTGATAATTTTTTCTGTTGTAATTGAAATCCACCTATAGGTTTACCAAATTGGATTCTTTCTTTAGAATACCTTAAAGCAGTATCATAACAATCCATAGCTGCTCCAATTGCACCCCAAGCAATTCCGTACCTCGCAGAGTCTAAACAACTCAAAGGAGCTCCAAGNCCTGATCTGTTAGGTAGAATATTTTCTTTGGGAACTTTAACATTATCAAAAATCAATTCACCAGTAGAGCTTGCTCTTAATGACCACTTGTTATGGGTTTCAGGAGTAGAAAAACCATCCATACCTTTTTCAACAATTAATCCATGAATTCTTCCTTCTTCATTTTTAGCCCAAACAATAGCCACTTGAGCAATTGGAGAGTTCGAAATCCACATTTTAGCACCATTAAGTAGGTAGTGATCTCCTTTATCTTTAAAGTTAGTCACCATACCTGATGGATTAGAGCCATGATCAGGTTCTGTTAAGCCGAAGCAGCCCATCCATTCACCAGAAGCTAGTTTTGGTAAATACTTCATCTTTTGTTCTTCGTTCCCATATTTCCATATTGGAAACATAACAAGTGATGATTGAACTGAAGCTGTTGATCGAACTCCTGAGTCCCCTCTTTCTATCTCCTGCATTATCAATCCATAAGAAATATAATCAAGTCCTGCTCCACCATATTCCTCAGGAATATAAGGACCAAAAGCTCCAATATTAGCTAAACCATTTACGATTTGCGAAGGAAACTCTGCTTTTTGAGCATATTTTTCAATAATTGGACTAACATCACGTTTAACCCATTCCCTAGCTGCATCACGAACTAATAAATGTTCTTCAGTTAGTAGTTCATCTAAATTATAATAATCAGGTGCTTCAAATAAATCTGGTTTCATAAAATTGATTTTTTGATTAAACAAAAATAAACAAAGCTTGGTGATTTATGGTATTAGTGATAATTTTTTTTAATAGAATTAACAATAAATTAAGACTTTAATAATTTGGACATTAAGTGGTGAAAGTGGTGAACCCCTTTTTCTTTAGTTGCTGAATATCTTCCAGATTTATAAAAGGATGAATTTATTCCTTTTTGTACGTTTTGAACAACAAACTCATCCTCTTTTTCAACTTTTCCTAAATCACCACTAGCTCCTTTATTTAGTTTTGTTTTATCAAAAACATAAGATCTAAATTCAACTTCAGTTAATTTTAAATTAATTGGCTTAACTATATTAATTGAAAGACCCCAAGGGTAAAAATTAAACATCATATTAGGAAAAATCCAAAAATAGTATGCAGCTATATTTTTTCCATAATCAACGTGGTTTTTTGGAAAAATAAAACAATCATCTGTATTGTTACTATATCCAATTTGTAAATTACAATGATCATAAATTTCAGTTTCGTAACTATTATAATCTAAAATTTCATTTAAGTCTTTGTGTACAAATGGAACATGAAAACCTTCTAAATAATTGTCACAGTACAAAGCCCAATGGGCATTTATTTTAAAATCTTGAGAAAGAGAAGAGTCAAATTTCGCCATACTAAATGGCAAAAATCCAATTCTTTTATCCATAATGTCAACAACTTTATCAATGTCAATGATAGGGTTAAAGCCAACAAAAAGTAATTTATTCCAACTTTTCACAAGAAAAGCATGTAGATTGTCACAGTCTCTTGGAAAATTTTTAGTTTTTTCAAAATCAGGCATAAATTCAAATTTTCCATCATTTTTAAAACGCCTTCCATGATACATACATCTAATCTTAGATGAATTAGATGGCTCTAGGACCAGCAAGTTACCTCTATGAGTACATACATTTGATAAACATTTAATATTGTTGCTTGAAGTCCTTGAAAGTAATAGAGGCTCATCTAAGTAACCCTCTAATAAAATCAAAGGGTACAGTGATTTTTTTTCTAATATTAGATTTTCATCTCCGATCCAATGCCAAGTTCTTAGAAATATTTTCTTTTTAATTATTTCAAACAACTCTGGGTCTTTATAAAAAATTGCAGGTAAGGTTTCCGCTTTACGTATGTCAGAGTCAACATTGAAATTTAGATTCATATGAAATCATTAAAAGAGTTAAGTTAATTTATATATAAATCTATAAGTCCCTCTGGTGTTTTTACAATTATTTGATTTTTCTTTTTGTCAACTTCAACTATAAATTCATCATGAATTGGAATTAAAACCTCATTTTTATTATGATCTATAACAAAAAGATCTTGAGAAATATTTTCTTTAATACTTATAATTTTCCCTATTTCTCCAAAGTCTTCATCTATAATTAGATAATTTATTACATCATGATAATAAAATTTATTACCTGTCAAAATTGGTAGGTTATTTATTGGTAAATAAATATCACAATTAATTATTGAGTTCGCTTCTTTTTCAGAATTAATTCCTTCAAATTTTAATCTTAAAAGACTGTCTTTATGAAATCTAGCAACTTCAATTTTATGTAAAGTCAATTTGTTTTCTTTATAAATAAATAAAGATTTTATTTTTTTATAATAACTTGGTTGGTCAGTGTCAATTTTTAATAACACCTCACCTTTAAAACTGTATTTTTTAGTTATTTTTCCTAAATAATAATAATCTTTCATATAAAAAAACCTGTTAATTTTAAATTAACAGGTTATAAATGTATTAAATGTTTTTTTAATATTTATTTATCTTCTTTAGGAGCTTCGTCAGCAGGAGCTTCATCAGCAACAACCTCTTCAGCAGGAGCTTCTTCAGAAGGAGCTTCATCAGCAACAGCTTCTTCAGAAGGAGCTTCATCAGCAACAGCTTCTTCAGCAACAGCTTCTTCAGCAGGAGCTTCATCAGCAACAACCTCTTCAGCAGGAGCTTCATCAGCAACAGCTTCTTCAGCAACAGCTTCTTCAGCAACAGCTTCTTCAGCAACAGCTTCTTCAGCAGCAGCTACTTGAGCTTCAGATCTAGCCTTATTGACTAGTTTTTCAGCTTCTAATTCTTTAGCTTTCTTGTTAGCTTCTTC
>JGI20157J14317_10004415_pt1 | contig 10836 bp, 11 predicted proteins | sample COG_07_FD_14317 | JGI IMG/M metagenome (IMG submission 14317)
GGGATGACCATTTGGAGGAGGTGATCTAAGAGACTCTGCGGAGCGGGGGTTTTACTTTTGTATCACCACACGAAAGGATTCGTGCGGTAGCGGGGTTGAACCAATTTTTCTTTCTCTGATATTTAATTTTTCATCAACAATGTTTTTTACATCAAGAGAAATAGTTTCTCCTTCAACAAATTCCTTCTCGGCTATTTTTATAACTGTATTATCATAATAATTTGGATTCTCCTCAAGATTTTCAACAATTTTTTTAGCGTCTTTTAATCCGATATTCACAACACTCCTAATGTGAATAATTGTTTGTAATTTGTTTCTAGCTATTAGTTTTATTAAATCGGATTTAGGAAATTTTTTATTATTTATTTTAATGTCCATTTAAATTCTATTTCTTAGTTGCGTTAATTTATTGAATAGAGGTTTCGTTTTCAAATGCACGCCAACGGTCTCGGCTATGAGTAGTTGCATGTACCGACAGCTATCGGGATTCGTAAGTTGGCCAAGAACAAGCAATAAATTATATGCGGTGTTAGCCATTGGTTTTTTTTTCATTACAAGCAGATAAAAACTTAATGCCTAAAGGAGTAATTCTGTATCCTGAATCGTCTATTGTGTATAAAGCTTCAATTGAATGATCTTTAATATTTTCATTAATTTCAACTTCAACCTCTTCAATTTGAATCTTTTTTGGTAATTGTTTTAACAGACCTAATCTTTGAAGATTAGAATATTCAAAACCTTCAAGCCCATCTACTTTAAATCCAACTTGCTGGACATTATCTACGTTTTTCCGTAACGTATCATATTCATTGTTTGTGGAATTGTCATCTTCATCTCTTAAGATTTTTTGGAATTGCTCTAATAGTTTAATATGATCTTCAAGATAAGCCCTTTCTTGTTGAACAAACTCAGAAAGTTTTTCAAATTCGTTTAAAGAAATATGGCTAAGTAGGTAAGGAAAAACCTGATTTTGCAAATTTTGCTTTGAGTCTGCAAGATTTCCAATCATAAATGCCCATTTGTTTTGCATTTCTTCATTTTCTTCTAGAGATGAGTTCTCTAAAAGTGGTACAAGTATTTTTGTTGGAATTTCCTTAATATCAATACCTTTGTCCTTCACAGATTCTTTTGCTTTCGATAAAATTTTTACTTGATTTTTAAATCGGAAATATTTTATCTTATCTGACATCAATAATCCGACTTCATCTATTGTTGGACCTAATAATTTTTCAACAAAATCTTTAATGAGTTCCAATCCCTTTTCAATTGTTGATGATTTTATGTTAAGATCTTTTGTCATATTGTTTGCTTATGGCTTACGGTCTCGTGTATGAGTAGTAGCGGATTTTATTCACTTATTTTTCGGTTTTTTGCTGTCGTTTGATTCATAGATTTTACTTTCGTTTTAGCACTTAAACCGCTATTACTTATACACCGTGTTAGCTACCGTACTTTTTTGAATTAATAATATTTCTTCAGCTTTCTCAAAATCAAAATCATTCCAATTTTTGGTGTGAACTTCAATGTTTTCTTTATTAAAGTCCTTAATGTTTTTCATTCCAACTCCAATAAATTTTACGTTCAGGTTTCGGGCAGTTTTTAAGTCCCAAATTCCATCACCAATAGATATTATATTTTCAAACTTTTCAACTTGATAATATTTTTTCGCTTTTTCGATTGCTGAACTTACAATATGTTCTCTTTTATAATATTCATTCGATGCAGCAACAAGTTTTTCATCGTACCAAAGTTTTGCTTGTTCTAATTTTAGTATTGCAGGTTTTCTAAATGAACCTGTTGCAAAAGCTAAAGCATACTTTCTCTCTTCTCTCAAATAATCTATGAAATCTTTTGCTCCTTGAATTTCCTCAACTTTCTTTAATGTTCGCATTATTTCAGTCATTTTAGACTCAAAACTCGGAACATTTTTTATGCTAAACTTTTCAGTAAAATTATTTTCGTAATTCACTTTGAGAATGTAACTATCAGTATGGTGCTTATATTCTTTCCAATTTTGATTAATTTTCGTAATTCCGATTTCTTTCATTGAATTCACATAAGCAAGTTGGTGTTGATATTCACTTTTTGTTAATGTGTCATCAATATCGAATATAATTAGATTCATTTTGCGTTTGTTATATGGTAGCTAACTAGTTATATGGAGAACAAACTTCCTGTTTATACGTCTCCATTTCCGGATAACAGGAACTTTTGTTCTCGTTTATCATTTTCTAAAGTCTACATTCTTTTTTTAAGTTGCGTTCATTCAGCGCATACGAAACGGCTGTATAAAACACCACATACCCACACACCGCTGTGTAGTTACAGTTTCTTAATACTTTACTTAAATGATGAATTGGTTAAAATGAAGAATCAGATTTGGGATCTAAGTCTGCATAAATGTAGTAAAAATAATTTAATTTTGATCGACTGGGGTAGTCTAGAAAATACGGATCAGTTCATTACTCCAAAAATCGCTCTTTCAAATCTGGGGTTGGAACCCTGCATTGAGATTGTGTTCCAAACCAGCGGTAACGGTTGTTGGCAATAAACCGATACAAGCCATCCCGAATAAAACGGGGGATGAGGTATCCAATGAGAACCACATAAAACCCACCACCCAAAACCTTGCACAGTTTTAGAACGGCCTTACTTCTCTCGTAAAATTTACCATCTGTATATACTATAATCGTATCTAAATTATCACGGTCTAGTAGCGCCTTTGGAATAACGTTTTGGGCGTATTCACTTTGTAGAGATGCAAATTTTAAAACCCCTTTTTTGTCGTGTTTTATGAGGAAGTTCACCCCGCGATTGCAGAAGGTACACACGCCATCAAAAAAGACACTAGTTTGCATTATTTTTTAGAATTCACATATTCCAAGCGGTCAATATTAACCGTCGTTGTAAACAGTCCATAATTCACCACCGCTTTGTTTTTTTCGAGTTTATCCAGAGTTCCTACAGCGCGACCATCTTCCAAACGCACCGAATCCCCAACCACAAGAACACGTTTTGGTTTTGGTGGAACCAATGCTGCTTTTTCCTTTTGTTTCTTTTTTTCTTTGCGAATGACAGCCACTTTTTTATCAACCTCTTTTTTAAGGGCTTCTTCTTTGGCTTTTTGTGCCTTTTTTTGTTTGAGGCTTATTTTTTGACGTTTCGAATTTTCAATCTGTACCAACTTAAACAATTCATTCATCAATTCGCGTTTCCGTTTGTTTTCGAAAAAACGTTCCCCTAAATCACTAATTTTTTGACCGAGATACACCAAACGCTGGTTACTGTCAAAAAGCTCTTGATAGCTTTGGAGTTTTTTCTTGGCCTTCGCATTAGTTGTTTCTAATTTGTCGGTTTCTAAGCTTTTCTTAATCTCATTTTGTTTGAGTGCACGTTCTGTTTTTTCCAGTTTAGAGCGCTCTTTTTGNAGTTTCGCAATNGTNTTATCAAANCGAATTTTGCCGCGTTCAATCTTCTTTTTNGACCGGTTGATCANACTGTANGGAATGCCATTTTTCTGCGCCACCTCAAAAGTAAAGGAACTACCCGCTTGTCCAATGACTAACTTATATAAAGGCAGTAAGGTNTTTTCATCAAACAACATATTCGCATTTTGTATATGAGGCAGTTCGTTAGCCAAAAGCTTTAAATTGCTATAATGGGTTGTAATAATTCCAAAGGCTTCTCGCTCATAAAAGACTTCCAAAAATGTTTCGGCCAAGGCGCCACCCAATTCAGGATCACTTCCAGTTCCAAATTCATCAATTAAAAACAGAGTGTGTTTGTTACACTTCTTTAAAAAATAGTTCATTTGTTTTAAGCGGTAACTGTAGGTGCTTAAATGATTTTCAATAGATTGATTATCCCCAATATCACTCAAAATCGTATCAAATAAACAGAGTTTTGAGCGTTCATGAACAGGAATCAGCATCCCCGATTGCACCATGAGTTGCAACAAGCCTACNGTTTTTAGGGTGATGCTTTTTCCACCAGCATTTGGTCCTGAAATCACGATAATTCGACTGTNNGTNGNCATGGTAATCGTTTGTGGANAGGTTGTAATGCCTTCACTTTTATTGGCNACCATCAGCAAAGGATGGTAAGCGTTGACAAGATCTATTTCTTGGTGTTTGGTCACTTCTGGAAGGACNGCATCAATGGTTTTGGCATACTTTGCTTTGGCATAGATGACGTCTATTTTGGTNAGAAACTGCTGATAGGATTCTAGCANCGGACTGTAACCACTAATGAAACTTGTAAGTTCTAGTAAAATGCGCTTAATTTCCTCCGTTTCTTCAAACTCTAAATTATTAAGATCGCGTTGGTGTTGTTGTGTCGTATCGGGCTCAATATAAACAATACTACCTGTTTTACTGGCACCCATAATACTGCCTTTGACCTTGCGGCGGTACATGGCTTTCACGGCCAGCACCCGGCGGTTTTTCATCACCGTTTCCCGAATATCATCCAAATAATCTGCACTGTTATACATGCTCAACGCCGAGTTGAAACTGGTGTTTATTTTTGTGCGAACCGCTTGAATCGATTTGCGTAAACCATATAAGGTGTCCGAGGCATCGTTGCGAATTTCGCCAAACTTATCCACCACACTATTAATCGCTTCTGGAATTTCTGTGTTGGCTTCAAGTTGTAAAGAAGTTTTGTGTAAAAGGGGGTAATATTCATGAAATTTCTTGAAGAATTTCAACAGAATATTAGTGGTCACACAAATGCTAGCTATTCGCCGAAAGCCGTCAATTTCTAGATAATTATTTTCAATCCGAATTAATTTCAGTTCTGCTGTGATGGCATCAAATCCATGATTAGGAATGCGGTTTTCATTGTCAAAAGACGATACAAATTCATTGGTGAGTTGAAGTGCTTCAATGATCCCTTCTCTATTTGAAAATGGTAAAGTTGCTAGAATCTCCGCTTTTCCTAAAGTTGTAACATTGTGAAAAGCCACTTGTTGAATTATGGACTCAAATTCTAAATCTTGTAAAGTCTTCTTGGAAATCTTAATCATTGTGTGCAAGCATAAGTCACTACAAATGTAAGGTATTAATGTTTAAAATATATAGCTTAAGTTTGTAGTCTAAGCCTTATATCATAAGCTCGTATTATATGTTACAGCTCACAGGAACCTGGCGTTCCCATTTAGAATCTGAATTTAATAAATCGTATTTCCAAAAATTGGATGATTTTGTTAGTGCAGAGTATGCGTCTCACACATGTTATCCGCCGGCCAATCAACTGTTTAATGCATTTGATGCTTGTCCCTTTGAAGCTGTAAAAGTGGTCATTATAGGTCAAGATCCCTATCATGGTGCTGGACAGGCCAATGGGTTGTGTTTTTCTGTCAATGACGGTATAGCACATCCGCCATCATTGCGGAATATTTTTAAGGAATTAGAAACTGATATGAACCTTCCATATCCAACTAGTGGTGATTTAAGTTCCTGGGCAAAACAAGGGGTTTTACTTCTAAATGCAACTTTGAGTGTGCGTGCCAAGGAAGCTGGGAGCCATCAAAAACAAGGCTGGGAAACATTTACAAATACGGTTATTAAAACCTTATCTTCAAAAAAATCCAATGTGATTTTTTTATTGTGGGGAAGTTTTGCTAAACATAAAATTAAACTCATTGATACCAGAAAACATACCGTTTTAGAAAGTGGACATCCATCTCCTATGAGTGCCAATCGCGGGTTTTGGTTTGGAAATAAACATTTTAGTAAAACAAATGGAGTGCTAAAATCATTGGGCAAGTCACCAATTAAATGGGGCTAATCTTCTAAAGACGCCACCAACTGCTCAAAAGGNAGTTTTTTCGATATAATATCTAATTTTAGCAACTGCTCTTGAACGGCTTCCACTGTNGATGCTTGGATNTTTTGTTGAGACCATTCTGTTAACGCTAACCAATTTTTCACATCTTCATTTTTTTGGTGATAGCGNTCAGAAATAATAGTCTCAATTTCAGGAATATGTTTAAANCNAGCAGTAATCGAATTGATGACTTTTAGAATCGTTTGAAGCGTTTCTTTTTCATTGGAAATAAATTCATCGCGCACCGCAAGAACAAAGCAAGGCCACGGCGTTGGGCAATCTCCTAAACGTCGAAAAGTTCGCTGATCGACTAAAGGCTTTGTTGTAAATTTCTCCCACATAAAATAATCCGCTTTTTGATGTGTTAGTGCTTCTACCGCACCATCTAGATCCTTGACCACTTCAAATTGTAAATCGGTAGCGGTATCCCAGTCTAATTTTTGTGCATTTACGTACACCATCAAATGAGAACCGGAGCCGTAGCGACTTATGGCGGCCCGTTGGCCTTTGAGTTCGCTCAGGTGTGTAAAAGCCGATTTTTCCGCCACATGGATGCCCCAAATTAAGGGTGTTTCCACAAAAACTTGTACAATCTTACACGGACTTCCTTCCGTAATATCTTTAATGATGCCTTCAGTTAAAATTACAGCAATATCAATCTCGTTGTTGCGAAGTGCAGTGGCCATTTGGCCTGTGCCACCAAAATAATCTTTCCAGCGTACACTAATATCGTGGGGCTTAAAATGCCCTTGTTTTAATGCCATATACCAAGCATAGTTGAAGTGTTCTGGAACGCCGCCAATACGTACATCTTTCATCTAAGAAACAAGTTTATTTAGCGTATATACAATCAACTTATCGATAGTCGCTAGTGGTGTTTTGCTAAAAGTTCCCAAAGCTCTATTGGCCAAAATAGCATTCATGGAACAGGCTTTATGGCCCAGTAATTTGGACAACCCATAAATTGCAGACGTTTCCATTTCAAAATTGGTAACTCTTAAGCCCTTGTAATCAAAACTATCCATTTTATGATTCAGACTGTCGTCTTGTAATTCTAAACGTAAGACCCGACCTTGAGGGCCGTAAAACCCACCACAGGTTGCGGTAAGTCCGTTGAGAGTTTGGTCACTTTTTAATTTTGCTTCTAATTGTTTTGAATTTTCTATAATAACGGGATATGGTTTTTGTGGGCTCCATTGGGTGTGTTTTACAAATGCCGCTTCGATATCTGCATGTTTGATCGCATCAATTTTATAAGATTGAAGCATTCCATTTATATCCATTCCATAAGAGCTAATAACAAAACTATCAACGTCGATATCGGGTTGTAATGCCCCTGATGTTCCTATTCGAACAATGGATAAACTTGTTTTAGTGGCCTTGATTTCTCGAGTGTTAAAATCAATATTTACTAAAGCATCCAATTCATTGAGTACAATATCAATATTATCAGGACCAATCCCCGTTGAAATTACAGAAAGCCGTTTTCCTTTATAGGATCCAGTCTGTGTTTTAAACTCACGACTTTGCATTTCAAAATCTATGCGGTCAAAATACTTAGTAACCTCGCCAACACGTTCTTGATCGCCTACAAAAATAAGGGTGTCTGCAATGTCTGAAGGTTTCAAGTGAAGGTGATAAATACTTCCATCAGAATTGAGTATAAGTTCGGAGTTTTTTTTAGCCATTGCATACAATTTTTATCCTCCAACGCGTTTAACATTGAAGCCTAATTCTTTTAAAAAGGCCATAATTTTATCTCTAAAATCCCCTTGAATGATAATGGTGTCATTTTTGAAACTTCCGCCAACACTAAACCTTTTTTTTAGGTCTTTGGCTAAAGCTTTAAAATCGTCATCCGCTCCAGTATAGCCTTCGATGATTGTAATGGGTTTTCCTTTACGTTTCTCGTATTTACATATTATGGGCGCATCTTGCATCCAAAGAGTAGTCTTTTTGGGTTCAGGGCTCTCTGATGGACTTTCAGTATGCTCTGGAAACAAATTCTTAAGTTGATCCTTTAAATCCATTAGTTTTTAGCTAATCCTAATTCTCTAATGCGTTGATCCAAATATTCGCCAGCAGTGATATCTTCAAATTGTTTTGGATTTTCAGCATCAATACAGTTGTCTAAAACGTTTAATTTCATTGCACTAATTGGGTGCATGAAAAAAGGAATAGAATAGCGTGAGGTACCCCACATTTCACGAGGAGGGTTGACCACTCTGTGGATGGTTGATTTTAATTTATTGTTGGTGTGTCGCGATAACATATCACCAACATTAATCATAATTTCATCTGGGTTAGCGATAGCATCTATCCATTGGCCATCATGGTTTTGAACTTGTAAGCCTCGCCCTTGTGCGCCCATTAATAACGTAATGAGGTTGATGTCGCCATGAGCTGCAGCGCGCTCTGCATTTTTTGGTTCTTCTGTGATTGGTGGATAATGGATAGGACGTAAAATGCTGTTTCCGTTATGAATATATGCGTCAAAATAATACTCATCTAACTGTAAGTGTATCGCCAATGCTCTTAACACATATTTCGCTGTTTTTTCTAGCATTCTATAGGCTTCTTTTCCTACAGAATTAAAGTGCTCTAATTCTTCAACTTCTATATTTTTTGGGTATTCAGCTTCAAGCTCTGGATTATCTTGAACAAATTGTCCAAAATGCCAATACTCTTTTAAATCGCCTTCTTTTTTGCCTTTAGCACTTTCTTTTCCAAACGACACATAGCCTCGTTGACCACCAATTCCTGGGATCTCATATTTTTGTTTTTGTGGTGTAGGTAGATCGAAAAACTTTTTTATTTCTGAATATAACGTGTCCACTAAAGCATCATCTAAAAAATGACCCTTAAGCGCAACAAATCCTATGGTTTCATAAGCCTCACCAATTTTAGTAACAAATTGTTGTTTGACCTTAGAGTCGTCGGATAAAAACTCTTTAAGATTAACACTTGGAATTTTGTTCATTGCTTTTGTGTATTGATGTATGTAACAAAGATAATAAATCCAAAGTTTTACAAAAGCAATTTTTTAAAGTTAAACGTTTATAACTAATATTTCCCTATTTTTGAAAGGCAAAAAACTCAGATTTGAAACCACTATTTCATTACGATGATAAAGCCATAAGCAAAGAGATTCAGAAGTCTTTGTATTTTAACATGTTGAAATCCAGACTTATTGAAGAAAAAATGTTGATTTTACTTCGGCAAGGCAAAATTTCAAAATGGTTTTCAGGTATTGGTCAAGAAGCGATTTCTGTAGGCGTCACTCTCGCCCTAGAGGTGGATGAATACATACTTCCAATGCATCGAAATTTGGGTGTATTTACAACACGTGAGATCCCACTATACCGTTTGTTTTCGCAATGGCAAGGCAAAGCAAGTGGGTTTACAAAAGGTCGAGACCGCTCTTTTCATTTTGGAACTCAAGACTATAATATTATAGGCATGATTTCCCATTTAGGTCCTCAACTTGGAGTTGCCGACGGCATTGCATTATCACATATTTTAAAAAAGGAATCCAAATTAACCGCTGTGTTTTCTGGAGATGGCGGTACAAGTGAAGGCGATTTTCATGAAGCACTTAATGTTGCCTCTGTCTGGAATTTACCTGTTTTGTTTTGTATTGAAAACAATGGTTATGGCCTGTCCACACCCTCAAATGAACAATATAATTGCGAGTCTATTGCTGACCGTGGTATAGGTTACGGCATGGAATCTCATGTCATTGAAGGCAATAATGTGATGGAAGTGTTTTCTAAAATTGATGCCATTGCCAAAAGTATGCGAAAGTCGCCACGACCTGTTTTGATTGAATTTAAAACCTTCAGAATGCGAGGTCACGAAGAGGCGAGTGGTACATCATACGTTGCACAAGAAATGTTAGAGGCTTGGGCTCAAAAAGATCCAATCTCTAATTTTGAGACTTTTCTTCTTCAAAAAAAAATAATTACATCTGCCGAAATAGAGGATTTCAAAGCAGCTTTCAAAAAAGATATTCAAGAAGGTTTGCAAATTGCGTTTGATGAGCCTGCAATAGTTCCAAACTTGGAGGCCGAACTTGCAGATATTTATAAACCCTTCAACTATAAAGCGACTAAGCCCACTACAACTCAAGACACAAAACGACTCGTTGATGCCATATCAGAAGGCTTGCGCCAGTCTATGGAAATTCATCCCGATTTAGTAATTATGGGTCAAGACATCGCAGAATATGGCGGTGTATTTAAAATTACAGAACATTTTGTTGAACAGTTTGGAAAAGAGCGCGTTCGAAATACTCCCATTTGCGAATCTGCAATTGTTGAAACTGCGATGGGTTTGTCTATTGCAGGAATCAAATCAGTTGTTGAAATGCAGTTTGCAGATTTTGTAAGCTCAGGATTTAATCCGGTGGTTAATTATCTAGCAAAATCCCATTACCGTTGGGGACAAGCAGCAGATATTGTTCTGCGTATGCCATGTGGTGCAGGCGTCGCAGCAGGCCCTTTTCATTCCCAAACCAACGAAGCGTGGTTTACGAAAACTCCAGGACTAAAAGTGGTGTACCCTGCCTTTCCATACGACGCAAAAGGCTTATTGGCAACAGCCATTAACGACCCTAATCCGGTATTGTTTTTTGAACATAAAGCTTTGTACAGAAGCGTGAGGCAAGAGGTGCCAACCGATTATTTTACACTTCCGTTTGGTGTAGCGTCTCTTATAAAAGAAGGTACCGATGTTAGTATAATCACCTATGGTGCAGCAGTACATTGGGCCTTAGAAACTTTAGAAAAATATCCACACATTTCAGCCGATGTTATTGATTTAAGAACCTTGCAACCCTTAGATTTTGAAACTATATTGACCTCTGTTAAAAAAACAAACAAAGCGATTATTCTACAGGAAGATTCATTGTTTGGTAGTATGGCTTCTGATATTTCATCACAATTGATGGAGCAAGCTTTTGAGTATTTAGATGCACCTGTCAAACGTGTTGCAAGCATAGAAACCCCC
>JGI20157J14317_10004416_pt1 | contig 10836 bp, 9 predicted proteins | sample COG_07_FD_14317 | JGI IMG/M metagenome (IMG submission 14317)
CAGCTCGATATTGGAGGCAGCTAGCCAATACCATACCGACCTAATCCGACTTACGCCAGAGGGATTGATGCTGACCCTGCCCGACNAATACTTAGCGTATCGGCGGCGTTAAAAGGTGCGCGGTTGCGGCGCCGCGCACGACCCATTGCGATCCATGCCAACATTCGCAAGCTCGACGCACATCCTGTATTATCCCGCGACTGCGCCATACCCTATGTCGCCGCGTACACAGTCAATAAAATCGCTCTAAACGATCTAGGGCGACCATCGAGAGTTCTTAAACGCATGACAAGAAACCCCTTAACTGTTGAGCGGACATCGCTTATCCGAGCCTGGCTGATCGGCATCGGTTTAGCGGCGTTTTGCGCAGGCTTCAGCAGCACCCTGCAGGCAAGCGGCTTACCCGATGCCCTGCCCATGCGCACCGAACTCGACACCCGCATCATCATTGATGGCGTCATCGATGAGCCCGCCTGGCAAAACATCAAGGCTTTTTCTGGCTTTAAAGTGATCTCCCCCGACACGCTGGCCGATGCACCACTCAAAACAAACGTTAAGATGTTTTATACCGAGCGCGGCCTGTATTTTTCGGCCCTGATGATTCAGCCCCCAGAAACCCTTATTGAACGTCTGAGCGCTCGTGACCAATTTGTTAACAGAGATCGCATATCTCTCTCGATCGATACTTCCGGCACCGGGCTTTACGCCTACTGGTTCGCTGTCAATCTGGGCGGCTCGTTAATGGATGGCACCATCCTGCCAGAGCGACAATATTCCAGCAATTGGGATGGCCCCTGGCGTGGCGCCAGTCAGCGAACCGAGACAGGCTGGAGCGTCGAGATGATGCTTCCCTGGTCTATGATGACACTGCCCGCCAGCGAATCAGGCGACCGAGACATTGGCATCTATATTCAACGCGCGGCGGCAAGCATCGATGAAGACTGGGCCTACCCTGGGCTCCCAAGAACCCAAAACCGATTTCTATCCCGTTTCCCCAAAACGAAGATTAAAGGCATCAATCCCAAGCAGCAACTCACCTTCTACCCTTATGTCTCGTCGAGTCTCGATGCGGTCGGCGATCGCGCCACCCAAAAAGCCGGGTTTGATTTATTTTGGCGGCCCACTACGGCCTTTCAGGTTACGGGCTCCCTTAATCCCGACTTCGGCAATGTTGAGTCCGACAATGTTGTCGTAAATCTCACCAGCTACGAGACGTTTTTCCCTGAAAAGCGCCCGTTCTTTTTGGAGGGGCAAGAGATCTTCACAACCTCGCCTCGCGCGAACCCAGGCTGGGGTTCTGGCGGGACGCCGACGACCCTGATCAATACAAGGCGAATCGGCGCGCCGCCAAGAGCGCTCACCGATACGTCGATCGAGTTGTCGCAGACCGAGGCCAATCAACCCAGCGAGTTAATCGCGGCAACAAAAGTAACCGGCCAGACTGGCTCACTACGTTATGGATTGTTAGTTGCCCTTGAGGACGACACNGCGTTGATCGGTCTAAAAGACGGCNAGACCGTTCGTCAAACCCAATTTGGCCGAGATTTCACCGCGGCCAGAGTGCTCTATGAAAACACACAGGGTTCGGGTCGAAATGCGATCGGGCTCTTGGTGACAGAGGTCGGTCACAAAGACCAAACCGCGCAGACGCTTGGCGTCGACCTNCATCATCTGAGCCAAAGCGGCAAACTCATCGTCGACGTCCAAACTTTGCACAGTGATACCGCAATTGAGGCCGGCCATGGCGCCTTTGCCGATATCGTCTTTCGGCCCCAGCAGGGCGTGCAACATAAACTCACGCTGGATTACTTTGATCGAAACCTCGACATCAGTGATTTCGGCTTCTTACAAAGAAATGATGTTAAGGGCTATCGATATCGTTTTGAACGCGTTCAATCGGATCTAAAACGGCTTAAAGGCCGAGAAACCGACCTTGTGGTGACGCAGCAATGGAATTTCGCCGGACAACAAACCCGCCTTGGTTTCTCTGGCGCCCAAGAACTTCGTTTCTTTAACAACACACAACTAGAACTCAAACTCGACTTTTACCCGAAACGGTGGGAAGACCGTAACAGTGACGGCAATGGCGCTTATCGATTACAAGACCGGGTCCAAACCGGGATCAATTACAGTAGCGACAGTGCGAAACCCTTCAGCTATCGTTTAAGGGCCAACATGCGGCAGGAGGACATTGGCGGTCAAAACCGGTCGCTGAGCCTCGACATATCCTATCAACCGACCGACCGACTCTCGACCTCGCTTGATTTTAAATACGAAACGCGTTCTGGCTGGCTGCTCCACGATGCGGGCTCTGATTTCACCCGATTTCATTCAGAGAGTCTACGGCCCAAACTGGAGGTGTCTTACTTCCTCACCGCCAGTCAGCAAGCCCGCCTGAGCCTGCAATGGGTCGGTATTAAAGCGTTTGAACGCGATCGTTGGCGCTTACCAGCGACCGGTGGCCAGTTAGCCCCGGATGGCGCCAGTGCTGGGCCCCGACGAGATTTCTCAATTAGCCGATTATCCTTCCAGGCACGATACCGTTGGGAAATTGCACCCCTGTCTGATTTGTTTGTGGTTTATACCCGCGGCTCAGATCTGCCGAGTAATGTCCGCTCGAGCTTCTCAAACCAGTTATCTGAGGCGTGGGAGCAGGCCCTCGTCGATTCATTGGTTGTAAAAATTCGATACCGTTTTGGTAATTAAATCGGCGCAGAAAGACAACCTGGCCCTGTCAAACGGGCCAAGGTGGCCGATAACCGATGAACCCTCGTAACGGACTTAAACGGAAATTTGATCTGCACATGAAGGAAACCGTAAAGCCCCACCTCATTGGTTTAATCGGGGACGTTCATAGCGAGCACACGCGGCTCGAGCAAGCGCTTGTTTTTCTTCATTCAGCAGGCATCAAGACCATCGTCTGTACCGGTGACATCGTCGATGGCCCCGGCTGCCCGAATCAGAGCATTGAGCTCTTGATGGCGTATGGCGTTAAAACCGTTGCGGGCAACCATGATCGATGGCTACTCGAAAACAAGGTTCGACATCTGCCCATGGCGCATCACAAGGCAGATCTTTCGGCCCAATCTCTTAACTATCTACAGCGTCTAAACAAGACCGAATCAATTAACTGTCATGGCCAGCGTTTACTCCTCTGCCACGGAATGGGTGACCGCGATTTAGGAAAAGCCTGGCCCGGCACCGACGCCATGCCCATCGAGCGCAGTGTTACCCTTGATGCAATTATCAAAGCGGAACAGCATGACTGGCTGATCAATGGTCATCTGCATTTTCGAACGATCATGGCCTTCAAAACACTCACCGTAATCAATGCAGGGACCCTAACGGGACACCGTTGGCCGGGCTTCTCCGTACTGGATCTCGATGAGAAATCTGTTCAGGCTTTTGAGTTTACGCCTCAAGGGGTTCAGCCAGCCATAGCCCTCAAGGTGCCAACCCAGCCGGAATGGCAGGACACTCAAAGCTTTCAAGGTGGCTGGGAGCCCCTGGTCTTATTCAAGCGCGAACCCAGCTAGCCCGCTAATTAAAGGGTTAGCCTGACTCAAGCGCTATGGCTGTGTAGATCTGACGCGGCCCTTCAAAAGGCTGGCGAGCATGCATTACCAGCCGATTATCGAGCCACAACATATCACCGACCTGCCAGGGAACGTTAACCACCTCGGTCGCGGCCCTGTCCAAAAACTGCTCAAAGACCGCGCTCGGCAAATACGCGCCGCCGCCGAGTTGGACCGCGCGATGGCCCACGTTACGCGCATCATTCCAACCCGTAAACGCCGCGATCACTGAATTAAAAAACGTTTTTCGACCACTCACCGGATCCAGCCGGACCGCTGGTAGAACCGGCGATTCGGTACGCAGTTCATCCCCGTCCAGCCATTGCCAGCGCAGACCTTGGCCTTGCATCACCCGCTCTGCCTCGGGTTTTGTTTCAACAAGAAAGGTTTCCTGCCAGCTTCGACCAATCGGTGAGGCAGGATCCGTGACCGCCGGCATGACCCGGGTGTACCGCACGCCTTGCGTCTCTAACTGCGCTGCCAAAGATTGATCAACCAAACTAAGTAGGTCAAATGCTGCTCTTGAATCAAACAAGGTCGTTGCGCCACCGGATATCGGCGCGGTATCGCAGTAGAAAAAAATATAATCCGGCGGTTGACGGGTTTGCGCCATTTCATGATGTAGCGGTATTTTTTCATCCGGGGGGCTTTCATTGGCTGTCATAATTCGTCGGTGCGTAATCTGACGCCTCGGTGCGGCGCCGCCCAGATAAGGCATATTCTCAAAGGGAACGGCGTCCAGGACCGCCTCAAAGTCCTCTGCGCTGTTCACGCCGCAGCCGCGAAACAGCAGCGCACCTTTTTCTTTGAGCTCCTGCTTGAGAGCAGCCCCATGTTCTAGAAAATATTCGACGCCAACAGGCCCATCACGCCGCTCGCTCGGCACGTAAATCTTTGGAAAGACGCCCGTCGCATTGCGCCCTTGGGCCGCATCGGCGGCTTCTATCAAAAGACGATTCCTCATCGAAGCAGCCTAAAATTCTGAGCATCAATTTCCACCGCCTGGCCCGTCGTTGCGGACGCTTGGGCTGCAAGGCCCATCAGCACTGCCATGAGACCATCGTCTGCTGAGACCGCGGCCGGCTTACCACTGCGCACAGCAGCGACAAACGCCTGATGTTGAAAAAATGTCGCGCCTTGATGCGAGCCGGCATCCATTGCCGCTTTGGGCACAATAATATTCTCAATTACTGGCGCTGCGGGCGCACGCGGCGAGACGACCAAACGAGCCGGCTCAGGGGCCACGCCCGCTACCCGAAAAGGCCCGGGAATCTGGCAATCCAGTCGGCCTAGGTCCCCAACCAATGAAATTTCTTGCTCGAACCGTACCCCATCAGCAAACATACAAAGATCCAACATCCCGCGGCAGCCATTATCAAAATCGATAATGACATAGCCATTATCCCAAATATCCGGCTGCGCCCCGCCATACCGTTCCGCAAGATGATTGACGTCTTGCGCCGCAGAAGCAAAGACCCGTACGGGCTCAGCCTTGAGAAACAACCGCATGAGGTCAAAGAAATGACAGCATTTTTCAACAAAGGTGCCGCCGGAATACCGGTTNAAACGATTCCAATCGTCGACCTTCTTTAAGAANGGGTAACGGTGCTCTCGAATACTCAGCATCCTGCGTTGACCCACGGTTGNCCCCTTTGCATCGAAGGCAGCCAACGCCGGCATAAAGCGATACTCCATCCCAACCCAAACAAGCGAGGCTCTATCAGCAAGTGCCCGTCGTAATCGCGTCACATCAACTTCTGTGGTCACCAAGGGTTTTTCAATCAGNACCGGAACNTGACACGCCGCCAGCACGGTCAGTAATTGATCACAATGGGTAAAATTCGGCGTCGCAATGACCAGCGCATCAAGCCGCTGGTCAAGCAAGGCTGGCAAGTCCGCAACAAAAACCGCATCGGGGGCCAATGCGCGGGCCTTGTTCAACATGCCGGGATTAGGCTCACAGATGGCAACGACCTTTACGTCTTCGAGCAATGCCAAGTTCCGGAGGTGCTCCCGGCCCATCATACCTGCGCCGAGCAGGCCATAGCGAAGTGGATTGGTCATTAAGGCTTCCTTTCAGCATCTGATTTTGCCTGTTTTAAGAACCAAAACATAGCGCTCGCCCGGAACCAACGGTAAGCTTTTGCCATGACACAATCAATTTGGCTATTCGGCTACGGCTCGATTCTCTGGCGACCCGACATGCCCTACACCGCGGCGAAGATTGCGCGGCTTTCAGGTTTTCAACGTCGGTTTTGGCAAGCCTCAACCGATCACCGCGGCACGCTCGAACGACCCGGCGCCGTGGCAACCCTGCGCCAGGTTGCTGGTGCTGAGACCCTTGGCATTGCCTACACTATCGAGCAGGCGCAGCTTGTTCAGACGATGACCCAACTCGATCAAAGAGAGCAAAATGGCTATGGCCAACAAAGCATCAGTCTGACGCTGGATACGGGCCAGGTGATTCAAGCCATGACCTACATCGCACAGCCCGGGAACCCTTGGGATCTCGGCAGCCCGAGCGAGACCCTTTTGGCCGCGCAAATTCAGGCGGCATGCGGGCCAAGCGGCACCAACCTTGCGTATTTCCAACACCTGCATTGGGCCAGCCAATGTCTCAACGAAGCCGATGACCACCTCGAGGGTATCGCCTTAGCCTTAGAACGATTAGGCAGCCCGGAGCCTCCCCGCCGCGCCCTGATTAGATTACAGATTGAAAAGGCTCTGGTACCATGGCATCCACTAATGAGGTGATCACATTGAACTTAATCCCTGAAATCGTCGAACAAGCCGAACGCCTGAAAACTTGGCGTCAACATATTCACGCCCATCCTGAGATGGCCTTTAAAGAGTACGAGACAGCGGCTTTTGTTGCGGAACGGTTACGTGAATTCGGACTCACAGTCCACGAGGGCATTGCGGGCACGGGTGTTGTCGGCACCTTGACCAAAGGTGGCGGCAATCGCGCCATTGGTTTGCGAGCCGATCTAGATGCCCTACCGATCGTCGAAGCCAACACCTTTAGCCATGCGTCTAAGACGCCCGGCGTCATGCACGCCTGCGGGCATGACGGTCATACCTGTATGTTACTTGGCGCAGCGGCCTACCTTGCCAAAGCTGAGACTTTCAGCGGCACCGTCCATTTCATCTTCCAACCCGCGGAAGAAAATGAAGGCGGCGCCAAAACCATGATTGAAGCGGGGTTATTCGAGCAGTTTCCAGTCGAGGCGGTCTACGGCATGCACAATATCCCCGGCATTCCGGTCGGTCATTTTGCAGTTAAGCCGGGCCCGATGATGGCCGCCTTTGACATTTTCGACATTACGGTTGTGGGTCGCGGGGGGCACGCGGCCATTCCTCAACAAGCGATCGACCCAATCCTTATCGGTACCAAAATCGTGGAGGCACTTCAGACGCTGGTTGCGCGAGAAATTAATCCTCAAGAACCTGCCGTACTGAGCGTGACCCAGTTCGAGGGCGGCGATGCTTATAATGTCATTCCGGATCAGGTCCGCATTGCCGGCTGCACCCGATGTTTTTCAGTTCGGGTCCAAACGCAATTCGAGCACAGCATCGAGCGCATCGCATCCGGTATTGCCAGCAGCTTCGGGGCAACCGTTGAGTATCGCTATGAGCGTCGCTACCCGCCAACGGTCAACAGCGTCGAGGAAACCGAGTTTGCCGCCCGCGCAGCAATTGCAACCAGCGGCACCGAAGCCGTTAATCGAAACCCAAAACCCTCCATGGGCTCTGAGGATTTTGCTTATATGTTGCTTGAGAAACCAGGCTGCTACATCTGGATTGGTAATGGCGACGGTGAAGGCTCCTGTATGATTCACAACCCAGGTTATGATTTTAATGATGATATTTTGCCAATTGGGGCCAGTTATTGGTCGAACCTGGTCGCGCAATTACTCCCTGCCTAGGAGACTTTGATGTCGTTTATCGAACACCGACTCGGAAGGACCCACTTCACGGCAAAGGGTAAAACCACGGATCGATTGCCCGTGATTTGGCTGCACGGCGGCCCAGGCGGGACCCATAATCCAAATGGCAATGTCTTTAAGTTGTCGGAAAATCGAAAAGTGTATGCTTATACCCAACTGGGTTCAGGCAAAAGCAGTGATCTTAGTCAACGCCAGTGGCGGATTTCGACCTTTGTGCAGGAACTTCAGTTACTGGTTGCGGCTTGGGGCCTTAAAGATTTTCATTTAATGGGCGGCTCTTGGGGCACGACCCTTGCGCTTGAGTATTACTTAAAAGTGGGTGGTCGAGGCATCCGGTCCATGGTGCTGCAGTCGCCCATGCTATCCGCCGTCGATTGGCAAAAAGATGCCAACCGATTGATCAAAGCCTTACCCAAAGACACGCAACGCGTGATTCAAGCCTGCCAAGCCGTTGGCGCAACCGATGCGTTGGTCTACCAAGAGGCGCTTGCTTTGTATTACAGCCGCCATGTCCTCAGACGACCCAAGAAGCTAAAAGCGATGCTGGCTCGAAAAAATCCTCGGGGCGCCGCCATCTATCAACATATGTGGGGTAGCAGCGAATTCTCAGCAACCGGCACCCTCGCCGACTTTGATCAAACCCATCGTCTTCAAGACGTCCATTGCCCAACCTTGATTGTTTGCGGTGAGCACGACGAGGCCACGCCAAAAACCGGCGCACGATACGCCAAGCGACTGCCTCAGGGCGTATTCCATGAAATCCCAGACGCCAGCCACGCGATTTGGGAGGAGCAACCCCATCGTCTTAAAAGGGTGATTAACCAATTTATCCAGCGTTGGGATTAAAGATCTACGCACCGAAACCCTAACCGCGGGAAATGCACCAATACCTCACCCAGCCCCGGCTCATCTCTTAAAACAGAATAGGCATCGGGCACATGCTCGGCTTCGACCAACGCCCCCGTAACCGGTTGCAAGCCATAATCGATTGGACAAACCGAAACGCTGGGCGACAGCACTTTTTGTTTCGCCAAAAACGGTTCTGATGCCGCAAGCTGCAAAGCATCCTCTGCGCCCATTGGCTGAACCCGGCCATGGCCAAAGGCCGTCATCTGAGCGAACCACCGCATCACCTCTGGAAAGACCGCCAGGTCGGCAACAAGCGCCGGGCGTTCCGCAATAAACCAAAGACAATGGTAAACCGAGAAGTCCGCAAGGGTTGGGGCCTGCCCAAACAAAAAGGCTTGGGTCCCCAGTTGACTGTTCATTTGATGTAACCAAAGATCGAAATGCGACAGCGCAACGGCCAAATCCATCTGCAAGGCCGTTGACCCCTTTGAGAATTCTGCGCGATCTGCCATAAAAGCAGCCGCCTCGGCGTCGCTTTCGAAAAGCGGATTACCGGAAAGCGCTTTCGGCTGGAAGGCCACCGCGACGACAACGCGAAATAAAAATGTGTCTGCCCAATAGGCAACCGTTTCAATCACCGCGCGTTGCGCTTGGGGCAACAATGCCTGCCCCTCGCCTTGGGCGATCAGAATTTTCGCAATCAGCGCCGTGTCACAATACATCTCGCGCCCGCGTTGTAAGACAGGCGTTCGCCGATAACCGCCCGTCAGGGGCATCAACTGAGGACGCGGCATAATCACGGGTATTTCGACCTGTTGACTGGGCAAATCAAGATAGCCCATCAATAGTCTTACTTTCTCTGAGAACGGCGATCCCGCATATTGATGGAGAATAAAATCTGGCATAACAACTCCTGAGTAAACGGTGGCGCCGTCGCGCGCCACACCTTGACACTTTCGCGCTAGTATAGAGCGCACATCAAAAGAAGGACCTAGCATGCGTTTAACCGAACCGAGAATCAATCCTGTTGAGGAATCTGACTGGACCGAGTCCCAGAGAGCGTTGCTGGCGCCTCAGGTCATGCGCGGACGCGTCCAAAATATTTTTTTGACCTTAGCCAATCATGAAGCATTGGCCAAACGTTGGATGGTTTTTGCAAACCACATCCTCCACAAATTTTCCCCGCGCGATCGAGAAATCCTGATCCTGAGAGTCGGTTGGCTATGCCAATCTGGCTACGAGTGGGGGCAACACGTGCTCATCGGGCGGAAAGCCGGACTCAGCGATTTGGAGATCGAGGCCATCAAAGTCGGCCCAACTGACCCAAGCTGGGGACCACAGGATGCCTGGCTGTTGACCGCCGCGGACGAACTCAGAGCCGACGCCTTTGTCACCGACCGAACTTGGCAGGCCCTGGCCAGCCACTACTCTCAACAGCAACTCATGGATCTCGTCTTTACGGTCGGGCAATACCAGCTGGTGTCGATGGCCTTAAATACCTTTGGCGTTCAGTTGGATCCAGACCTGCCCGTTATGAAGTAAATAGACGGGCTTAGTCGAGGTCTTCGAGGTTCACAGACGAGTCAATTTGCGCCCAGGCCAATTTCGCCATATTAAACGCCCCAGCGCCGGCAGCTTCGGCATGCTGACTGGCCGCTGTGCCGTCCAGCACGCGCTTGGCGATGCCTTGTAGTATTGCCGCCATTTTGAACATGTTAAAGGCAAGATAATAATCCCATTCGGCTATCCCAGCGCGCCCGGTCCGCGCACAATAAGCCTCAACGAAGGCCTCCTCGGACGGGATCCCCAAGGCCGCGACATCGACGCCCCGCAAAGCATCTCGATAAGGCCGGCACAGGTACGCAAAATCGGCGATCGGGCACCCTAGGGTACTGAGTTCCCAATCCAGAATACCGATCACTTCGTTGCGATCTTTATGCATCATCATGTTCGCAATCTGAAGGTCACCATGAACGATGGTGCAATCATTACTGCTTGGTATATTGGCCGGCAAATACGCAAGCAGGTTATCCATGTAAGGATTATCAACGGTTTTCGTATACTCGTACTGACCACCCCATCGCGATAATTGTCGCGCTATATAATCAGATTCCTTCCCAAAGTCGCTCAAGCCGACTTGCTTATAATCAACGCTGTGCAATTTGGCGACAGCAAGGTTGGCCGCGTCCCAAATTTCAAACCGTTCTTGCGGGGCGTAAGGACCGTGCGTTGCATCCCATATCACCCGTCCATCCAAATATTCCATTACGTAAAACCAGGTTCCGATAACCGAATCATCGGTGCACAAGGCAAAAGTCCTGGCCGTTGGGACATCCGCATCCGCAAGACCCGTGAGCACTTTGTACTCACGATCCACCGCATGGGCTGATTTGAGCAACTCCCCTGGGGGCTTGCGCCGCAACACATATCGCCGAGCAGGGGTTGTTAGCAGATACGTTGGGTTT
>JGI20157J14317_10004418_pt1 | contig 10829 bp, 12 predicted proteins | sample COG_07_FD_14317 | JGI IMG/M metagenome (IMG submission 14317)
CTTAAAAAGCCAGTCAATAATAGGAGTAATATAGTTTTATTTTCCAATGTCATCACCTCAATTATTCATTATTTTCGTCGGTAAAATATAAGTAGAAGCCATCTACTTGCTTTGGATTAACTCTGTTTCTACAAGCCGGGCATTGCCGAATTATGGAACTGTACGATCTTCCAAATTCCACCTTGTAAAGAAAGTGCCATACTAATGCGGAGTGGAGTGCCAGTTTTTTGACCCTGTGGCACCACTTCCCACATACCAGAGATCAAAACACTATCACTTGATAATTCCATAATTGAAAAATTCAGGGCCCGAGCCAACGCCTGGCCAGGAGGTCGTTTACTTAATCCAGAAAAATATAAGCGAATACCAGCGGTTTCCTCGACCAACTCCATTGAGCCAGTGCCCCAAAAGATCGCATCCTCTGAGAACAAATTAATAATGCCGTCGACATCAGAGTTAGTAAAAGCCGATAAAAACTTTTGGAACACATCCACGGCTTGAGGATTCTTAGCCTTCGCACCCTGAGCGATTGAGATGTCAGCGAAAGCAATAACAAATAAAACAAAGAATGTAGTACTCAGAAGTCTCATAGCCCTTTCCTAAAAAACCAAATCACTCGTCCACAATAGTATGTAACAGCAAAATAGGGAACCTTTCTGTGCAAGTGGGTATGCCCCGGGGGGTGGGGTCTGGATATGGTCATTTTGAGGTTTTTAGGGTGTGGGTCTGGGGGCGTTTACGTAGTAAGGTTAGCAAATCACCTAAGAGATATAGCCCGCTATGATGAAAGGCGAGATGTGGGCAACGATAAGCGCGTGATCGAGCCGGAATAGGTTTTAGCAGCGATAATTTAAAGGAATGTTTTTGGGTATGTTTAGCTTGAGAATCTAGCTTAGAAGCACATATATAGCAGACAATTGGCGGAGGAGGAGATCTGCCTCAAGCATAAATGTTGGGAACAACGCTCGCAGTGCCTTCATTTTGATCCTGATCCGCCATACAAACTCCCTTGTCTGTAACCATTGAGAAGTCTAAAACTTAGTAGCCTTTCAGATTAGTTGGCACTTGGGTATCGCTCCAGGCGTGATACACGATCAGATGGAAGGCTGTCGAGAAAATTTTTCATATTCTCAGTAACGCCATTAAATGCAGGACGCCACTCACATTGAACATAAGTACCTTTGAGCCTGCTAACTGTTTGCTCCCAAACATCTTGGGATATTAGTCCTAACTCGTGCTGCGCAAAAATACTTTGGTATTGGTTTACGTAGAAATTCCTAATCTGTATGAAAACCGACTGCTCGTCTGGATTAAGGGCATCGTAGTCTAAAGTGAAAATGTTCCGCCTGATAAGATCTCTTGCAACCTCGCCCTCCGTCATTAGAGCGATATGATAGTTGGAAACTATCGAATACCTATCTTGACTCTGAGCAGCCATTGCAATTGTGTGCGATTACTTCATTTCGACGCCAACAAATATTAGTGATCCAATGATGCCCAGCACACCTAAAATATTCGCAACCTCTGATAACTTGAAACCTCCCAGCCGTCCTCTATAGCTCGACATAATTATCTCCTAACGCGTTTAATACTTAACAGTTTATAGAGAACTGAACTCAAGGAAAAATCACTCTTCAAAACAAATGAAAAGAGATCGATGCGCCCGGTATCTAGCAATTTTTTTCCGAATATTCCTGTAAGAAAGAGTTAAAATCTGACGTAACTCTTTGTATTATCCATGGCCTAGTTCGACAGTCATCATATAAAACAAGAGCTCGATTTCTTGTAAACTCAAAAGTGTCCTCAGGAATGAGACCTAAGCGATATTGATCGTAAGCATTAAGATAGCTAATTATCCTGACTCTTGTAATTGCAGACAAAACCTCACGTTCNTAATCATTAGACCAGTCTATTTCTGGAATTAGTCCCTTGTCTAAAAGTCTTAACGCAGTTTCGTTCCCCTCAAGAGCAGCTGAGTAAAATGACATAAGTGCATCATTTCTAGCTTGAAGCTGACTTGCAATTGCTATTGTTTGAGATTGTTGAATTTCAATACCTACGAATATCAGAGATCCAATAATGCCGAGCATACCCAGAATATTAGTAATATCGGATAAAGCAATCATCCTCATGGTTCTCTCTGCGTTTGACATAATCTATCTCTTGTATTTGCAGTATTTATACTGTGTCGTAGGCTCGATTTTAATAACCTGAATTNCCTTCTTTAAAAAATTTGCGTATAACTTAAACCTCAGTAAATTAACGATTGAAACAAAACTAGACTCTTAAAACGATTCAATTTTCTCGAGTAAGCTTGACAGATTGACCGGCTTTGTATCGAATTCATCGGCTCCGGCTTCCATCGCACGTATTTTGTCAGCCTCAAGAGCATGAGCAGTGAGGGCGATAATTGGTATTTTACTAAGTACAGGATCCGCTTTTGCTTCGGTAGTAGCTGTCCAACCATCTTTAACTGGAAGACCCATATCCATCAGAACGACGTCCGGCGAATATTCTTTCATTTGCTTAAGACCCTCTTCTCCGTCTACGGCTATTTTAACATCATATCCTTTGCGTAGAAGTCGACGAGAGAGCATGTCTCGATTCATTTCGTTATCTTCAACTATTAAAATTTTCTTCATTCCAAAGCCTCATAAACAAATCAGGTGTAAAGTTGCTGTGACAGTACGATCAACTTATCTTGCAAATTCAAATTCTTGAACGCTTCTTTTTCTGGATTTAATTCGACGATCGCATTCTCACCGTCACCAATCTGATAGCCAATGATTAATTCATTTTTCTCAAACGCTCTAGATTGTAACTCTGAATAGCAAATGTGGGTTCCCTCGATGGAGAAGTTATCTAATTGTCTAAAACCCATCTCTATTCCACCAGCACTTAATAGTTCGCTATAAATAGATTCCAAAAAAGGATTTCTTACGACCTGAAGTAACATAGAACTCACGAATTCTGTGCTAATTACAGAATCAATTATTGTTGAATTTTTAAGCACAGATCGTGTTTTCGAACTTAGCAACTCAACAACAATTGGGGGAAGGGTTCCGCCTCTTTTCACAACACCCTCTAGAATTAATAAAATTAAAGCGGTGCTACTATCAGCGTCTACGTTTGCTTCCGATTCGTCTGCAAGAATGAGAATCGAGTCGTAAGAAAAAATATCAATTTCATCGAGAGACCAACGTTGGGTTAAGTCGAATTCAAAAGGTTCGAGTGTCAAAGAATTGATGCTTGTAGGATTATTAATTGATATCCAATCTCTGAGGTTATCCACGACAGTTTCTGCTTTTCTGCAAGCGATCGTAATATTTATCATAGATGAACTATTGAGTGCTAACTCACTCACTATTGCAGGAAGATTTGGATTACTAGAGAAAATTATAACTTTATTAAGATTTGGCCTTTCCGATAACTCTGTTAGACCAGATCGATTCTTGGCTTTTGCTTCTGTATTAACTATGACTCGCGAGCCGCGCCGGTTTATAACTACAAGCTGATCGTCCCCCGCTAAATCGTAATCAGGTTCCGGGTTTAGCGCTGTAACTCTCTTTAAACTTCCATCTTCAAGCTTTTTATCCCAGCTAACCCCAATGACTGTCGCATTTGAGACCATCAGACAAGCGTCGGCGAATAAAGCACCATCAATTTTTTCACATGGCACTAATTCAAAATCAAGTTCGTTTATCGAGAACAACTTCTTATATACACTCGCATAACCGGGATTTCTAGCGCACTGAACCATCGTCTTACTCACTAAAAGACTTGTACACACCAAAGGGTGAGTCGTAGAAGCAATCTTGGCAATACCTAGCCTTTCGGCATCTACTATTTCAGCACTGATATTCGGCCCTTTTATATTTGGTTGCAGTCCCCCTATTCTCATTAAAGAGTTAATGGTATTCACATCACTGAATGCGTCCTCATGACCAAGTCCTTCGGCGAGGATAATGACGTGAGCTGATTTTGAGACACCAATTCTATCTAGAACAGCGTTAGAGGTAGCTTCTCCCTTTAGAATGAGTAGTTGCTGATTCCTCTTGCTTAATCCCTCTGACTTGAGTGATGTTTTAACTTCTTCTGGAGAACTCCTAGAGAGAATTACTACCCGTTGCGAATTCTTTAATGAAAAAAACTGTCGTAGGAGTGAAGGCCCTTTTCGATTCCAGCCAAGGATAATAAGATGCCCCTCCTCCACAATATTCGAAGCGCCAAGCTTAGCTAACTCAAGTGCATTTTGAAGAGAATTTACGATTAGGCCGATTAACCCACCTGTGAGAACTAAACCGAAGATTGAATTGATTAATGCGAAAATAATGACTTCAAAAGGCGCACCATAGTTTTCAGAAAATGAACCAGGGTCTAAAACATGTTTAAGTGACCACCAAAAAGAATCAATTACCTTGCCGCCCAGAAGATTATCTATACCCTCGGCTCTTAATGCATCTTCTGAAAACAATCCGGCGAAGTATGACAACATGCCAAAAGTTACAACGACGCCCATGACAAAGATTAACAGCAAATATGGGAATACCGCTCTAGTAGTGAGCGATAAAAATAAGAGATAACGAATTTTCCTAAGCATAAAAATTTTTAGCCCATAAGACTTCTGACCGTAGCTTCAAGGTCGCCCTGTGAATTTATGCTATTTTTATCTAGTATGCCTGAACATCTCTTTATGAGTTTTTGACGGACAACTTCGTCAAGTTGTAGCGAGGAATAAACGATAATTTCAGGCTCTTTTTGAATTTTAAAGTTGCCAGAATCAAGTTCTTTTAGAAATTCAAAGCCGTCCATAACCGGCATTTGCAAATCTAGGATTACTAGATCAAAACCAAACTTCAATTTCTCGAGACCTTCCTTACCGTTGGATGCCAAATCTACTTTGAACCCAACGCCCTTTAGGAGCCTGACTGCAAGATCTCGAGCGTCGGGATCATCGTCAATCACCAATGCATTCAAAGATTCGAAGTCTTCATTAAATATTGCTCGTATCTCTTTGAGAAGGACATCTTTATCAATTGGTTTTTGAACAAAGGCCTTGGCGCCAAATGATGTTGCCGTTAATTTCTCATCGATAGTGCTTATAACTACGACAGGGATAGATTCCAATCCATCTGTGGCATTAATCTCAAGAATAGTATTCCAGCCATCTTTGCCGGGCATTAATATGTCAACCAGAATTAAGTCGGGTTTATATTTTTTGGATTTGTCTATACCTTCAAATCCATTCCTGGCCGATAAAATTCTAAATCGTTGATCCGCGAGCTTTCGTTTGACTATTTCATGAATGTTTTCATCGTCGTCAATTATAAGTATCAGAGGTTCATTAGAAGACTCTATGATTAACTGATCACTTTTTTGTTCTTCAGGACATGCTGCTTGAGTGTTCTCATATCTTGTAGGAATAATCAAAGTAAACGCTGATCCGACCCCTTCTTCACTTGCTACGGAGACACTTCCCCCCATCATTTCGACCAAAGTTTTTGTAATGGTGAGACCCAAACCCGTTCCGCCAAATTTAGAAGTCGTGTCATCACTTGCCTGGCTGAATTCTTCAAAGATTTTTTGAAGCTGCTCCTCCTTCATCCCTATGCCGGTGTCTTTAATGATGAACTCAACGTTCTCCTGCTCACCAACATGTATTTTTCTTACTGTAATAGACACCAGGCCGTTTGATGTGAATTTACATGCATTGCTAATCAAATTTATGATGCATTGCTTGATTCTTGTTTCATCGTTATTCATCAAACCTAAGTTAGAGTCGATTTCAAAAACAACTTGGTTATTGTTCTTCTCCCCTAGTGGACTCGCAAGATCCTTAGTCATTTCCAGAGTTTTGACCAGATTGAACTCTGTTATATAAAGCTCCAATCGCCCAGCTTCTATTTTCGAAATGTCTAGAATATCGTTGATCAAAGAAAGCAAATGACTTCCGGAATCGGTAATCCGCTTGAGATCCTCAGTCATTGTATCAATACCAAGATCCTCAGCCTCCTCGATTAGTAGTTCCGAATAGCCAATTATCGCATTTAACGGCGTTCGCAACTCATGACTCATGTTCGCTAAAAATTTGCTTTTCGCGAGATTAGCATCATTCGCTTCGTCTCGCGCCGCGACCATCTCATGAGTTCTGGCTTGTATTAGAGCAAGAACTTCGTCAGACATTCGTGCAAAGGCGAGAGAAATGAGCTTAGTTGAATTTTCATCAGAATCTGAATGCTCTGAGTCTGACAAGTTCTGCATGGCTTTAATATCTTTGAGAATAAGGTCCTTTGCATCACCTTCTAACTGATCGGCGAGTATCCGCATCTTGTCGATTATCAATCTCTCTCGTTCGAGTCGCTGCTGTCTCCCTGTTTCTCTTTCTTCCTCTAACTCGCGTAGGCTTTTTCTGTAAACCGAAAGTGCAGAGATTAACTGGCCGATCTCATCTGTATCACTCGCGAATATGCTTTTTTTCGATTTAGCCTCGGCACTTAAATTCCCATGGGTTAATTCATTAAGCACATAAATTGCGCCACTCAACCTGTCAAAAACTTGACGCTGGATCATGTATAACGCTATCAGAATCACCATCATTGAAATCAATGTGTAGGCAATGATGTTTATTGTTATTTGATCCGTTTCACTTACAATTTCAGAAATATCTCTGGACAATACTAATCGGATGTCAGAATTTTCAAGCATCTCCTGACTCAAGGGTAATAGTGAAAATATATTTGTCCGCTCTGAGCCTCCACAATCACGGCTCTCAGAATTGAACCAACGTTTGGCTCGGCAAATTAGTCTATTGGTCGAATCAGGGGCTATTAGAGTTTGAAGTGAGCTGTCGATACTCAATGCGTTTAATAAAAATCTTATAGGTGCGTTTCCAACGGAATCATGACCATCTTTAAATATATTTTCCTGTCTCTCAAAATTGATTAAATCGGCTTTTATATTGAGTTCATTACTTACCTTAGTCACTGCTTCCGACAATGGTTTTCCTACAAGAACGATGAACTCAGTTACATTATCAACTGCAACCGGAAATGCATGCACAAGGGTAAAATAATCATCATCGGGCGAAGACTGCTTCATATATCCTGTCCAAGGTTCGCCTGAAGACGCAATCGAGCCAAATAATTCAAATCTTGAGCCTTTATCTAGAAACGTCGTCTCAAAAATCGTTGAACAAGGGTCGAAAATTCTAGAAAAGACAGACTTTTGACAAACAATTGGCTCAAAATTTCGGGCCGAAATAATAGAATAAAAACTTATTTCTCTTCTCTGAATCGGTGCTCCAAAAAATAATCGCAAGTAACGATTCGCATCTCGTTCCTCACGATCTACAATTGCTGAAACTAGAGGATTTAGCACTTCGCCTGTACTTGTACCACTCAAATCCAGTTGATAGATTCCAGGCCCGTCACCCCGATTCAGAGGGCTCGGATTTTCGGGTGACCAAAAATACGAGCTTTGACCGCTTAAGCCGAAATTTTCTAGAAGCGTAGAATCTTGCTCAATAATCCGAGCCCACGCGTCTACGTAACTTGAAAATTGGAGCGCATTATTGTCCTCTTCTTGTGTGGATAATTTTTCATTCATGAAAAAAAGAACAACACTAGCCGAAGAAACCGCGCCAAGCACAGAAATTAGTAATAACAAACTTCTAATTTTCATATTTGATTACCAAATCATTTCTAGTGAGGCAATCTCGCTTCGTCGAATTTTTGCTCTAACGCTATTGTTTGATTGTAGCGCCCTGGGAAAACCGCTGTAGCGATCACTCCAACTGACTTATCTGATGGCTCTATCCAAAATCCGGTATTAAATATCCCGCCCCATGTATAGTAGTCGACCTTCGAAGAATCCGCTGCGTCAAGTGAGATACCGAATCCGGCGCCAAATATATTGTTACCAATCATTGCTGGATATTCTAAATCTGAAACTTGTTCGTTTAGCATTTGCTCAACTGATTCTGGCTGCAAAATTGTTACACCGTTAAAAGTACCTCCATTAACTATCATCGACAAAAACGTTAGATAGTCACTGACAGACATCGTCATTCCACCGCCCCCGGACTCGAATTTGAAGTCTGGGGATGTAGGACCACACGAAGAGAGAGGATTTTGGTCTCCAGTATTAATTTTCCAGTCAATTTCTGAGCCTGCGACCCGTCCAAGCGGAGTTGCTCCAGCTAGGGGTGAAATGCCGATCTGCGCCACTTCAGAGCTCAAAACAGATTCACTATACTGAAACGAGGAGCTGCGCATCCCCAGCGGTTCTAAGATTATCTCCGAAATATTCTGATAGAGAGACTTACCTGTTACCTCAGCAATAAATGCACCCAAGACATCTATTCCTACCGAATAGTTCCATTGGGTCCCTGGTTGGGAAATAAGTGGAATTTGAGAAAGTATATCCATGGCCTCTTCATTACTGTTACAGCTACTCGTCGGGGCTAATTCATCGTAGAGATTGGCTACATCCCCTGTACCAGTAACAGCTGTTCCATAGGTTAGTCCTGATGTATGTGTAATGAGATCAAGAACTGTTATTTTTCTATTTGCCTCTTCTAAATTTTCTAAGCTTCCGCCCGGAGCAACGAACATATCAGAAAACATCGGAAGGTGATCAGCGATCTCAGTTTCTAACGTAAATAGTCCGTCTTCGATCAACTTAAACGCCACCGTACTCACAAGCGGCTTAGTCATTGATGCAACTTGGTACCTTGTGTTTAGGTCTACCGGAATTCCTGAGCCAATTGAGGTCTCTCCCACTGTTGCCGCATAAAATATTTTTCCATCTTTAGCAGCGGCAACGACGTAATTCGGTATAAGCCCATCATAGTATAGAGCCTTGAGCTCTTCGTCGACTTTAGAAAGCTTCTCAGCGTCGTAACTCGCTTGTTCAGACGTAATAGTTGGTAATTCTGCTTTGAGAAAAAATGATGCCTGCATCAGAAAAAAGGGCAATATTATTTTTAATTTATTTTTTTTCATCTGAACTATCTCCATTGATTTTGTTATTAAACATAATCGCAAACTTTCTAATAGTTTGGATTTCATCTAGAATTTCATTGAATTTATCATTGCTCGCTTTTAGCAATTCAAATTCCTCGTTCATTTTGTCTACTTTCAGTTTTTCGGAATCATATAGCTCGGAAATTTTTTTCAATTTTTCTGCCCCATTCCGCCAATTTTTTCTATTTATTTTAATAGCATTTTCTATGAATACAGGGTGGCAATAATTTTTAAAATATGAACCGTTGCTAGTTGTTTTTGCACAGTTCACTTCCAATTCATCAATCTCGTTGAATTGATTATACAAATATATTAAGTCAGCTTCTAAACCTGCAGATTTTTCTTGTAACAGATGATCTTTTGTCTCAATCGGATTTTGTAAAATCCAGCTGAATTCCCCACTACTCTGAGCAGAGACAGCGCTTATATGTCCACAAAATATCATAAGGGCCGTTATTGCAAAAAAATCTCGGCACTTCATTTTTTCTACCTTATTTTTCATATTAAAATTGAATTTAGTAGTTTTCTCCGGTAAGGCTTTCTTATATGAAATAAAAATTTTTAATTCCATTTAAATTAATCTTTCCGTAAACAATCAATGTCTAATAAGATTAAAGTAAAGCTTCTAACTATACTCTAGCTAACTTTATTGGGATCTTATCTCTTTATACGCGGTATGAAATTTTTCACTTTTTATTGTCTAACGGAATTTATGAATATCTTATGCGAAAAATTTATGAATTCTTGTAGGGACATTTCCTTCGAAATATGAAGGCCATTATAGACCAGCGCAAAAAACTTTAACTCAGTGTTAACAATAAATTTTCCCGTCATGCTTTGCGTTTCGTTATCCGATGAACAGCAGTACATAGCTGCGCCGAACCAGAAACCCAATTGTTCCATGGAGAAGTTAACTACCTTAGATAGAGCAGCTTTCGATAGATTATCTAAATACTCTTCTCCCCGAAAAGACGAGTGCTTTAATCCGATGTCATCTGATAGATTTTTTAAAATCTTTATGTTTTCTGGCTTACAACGTTCATCAGCAATGATTCCTAGTTCATTCAACTCATTTTTAACATAAATATTTCCCGCCAGCGCTGTGAGCATTTCGAGAAGATGAAGTCTTTCAATGTAAGCTGAATTCCTGTCTGCCAATGTAGCTTCAATTATGAAACTGATTCCTGGAGTTTTGTCATTCATTTTAATACGCTACTCATGATTTTTTCGTTAATTTACTGTTTCTAAGATATATTTTATGATGATGCAACATTTTCAGTCAAAGAGAAATTCACTTGCTACTGGCTAGTTGAGAAATCTCTCTTTGTTACTGTTTTTCACACTGAACATAAAGGATACTGCCATTAGTTATGGATTTACCGGTTAAATAATATCCCTTCCTCCTGTGTCACTTTATTGAAATACTCTGTACGCCTGTCATATGATTTTAAATTATGACTTGATCATAATGTTTTCTTTAAGAAAGTGAAGTAATTTAATGTATTTGTCCCGATTATTACACTAGAGGTGTGGGATTGGTCTGGATATGGTTATTTTTAGGTTTTAAGGGGTGGGGTCAGAGTCCGCTTAACATGCAGGGTTACAAAGCAGGTTTTGGCGTCAAGCAGAGGCCCTGAATATGCAGATCAAGCGGTTACTGGACGATCAAGAGGTCGACTTCTTTAAAATTAGCAAAGTTACGACTCAGGCATTGCCGAATTATGGAACTGTACAATCTTCCAAACTCCATCTTGTAAAGAAAGTGCCATGCTGATGCGGAGTGGAGTGCCAGTTTTTTGACCCTGT